>OKSD01000237.1_pt1 | contig 61692 bp, 48 predicted proteins | sample 1601221 | NCBI WGS metagenome assembly OKSD01 (sample SAMEA3541550, study PRJEB24748) | human gut metagenome | biome: human gut; feature: human-associated habitat; material: faeces | place: China | collected 2012
TTTGCAATTTTATGATATTTCTTGAATATGTAGGTTCGAGAGCCTGTCTCTCCGCTTTTAAGCATTGAATATCAATGTATTATAGAATAAGCATCCTAATTAAGGTATCAGAAAATGACCTTATGGGATGCTTTTTTATTTTATGATATTTTTTTGTGATTTGATCCCAATTTAGTGTATTAACAGGGAAAATTTGCAGACAGGAAATTTCTCTGTATCTTTGCCGACATGGCGCAAAAAGGTGAGTTACATATAAGAAATAAGCACAATGGTCAATATGATTTTCCGTTGTTGATAGAAAATTATCCTCCACTTAAGAGATTCGTATCACTTAATCCTCTGGGTGTACAAACTATAAACTTTTTTAATCCGCAAGCTGTAAAAGCTTTAAATAAAGCATTATTAATCAGTTATTATGGCATTCGTTATTGGGATATACCGAAACAATACTTGTGTCCACCCATTCCCGGAAGAGCGGATTATATTCATTATATTGCCGATCTTATTCAGCCGGATAGGGTAGCGAACGATTTGCAGACAGAGGAGGAAGATGCGAACGAACAGAAAACGAAACGCAGATGTCTGGATGTTGGGGTAGGTGCAAATTGTATTTATCCGATTATAGGGCACACAGAATATGGATGGACATTTGTGGGCAGTGATATTGATCCGGTCTCGATTGAGAATGCACGGAAGATAGTGACTTGCAACCCGGTATTGGCACATAAGATTGACTTGCGACTTCAAAAAGACAGTCAGAAGATTTTTGATGGAATTATCATGCCTGACGAATACTTTGATGTTACGATCTGTAACCCTCCGTTTCATAGCTCGAAGGAAGAAGCGGAAGACGGAACCTTGCGCAAATTGAGTAGCCTGAAAGGGACGAAGGTGAAAAAAGTACAATTAAATTTTGGCGGGAGTGCGAATGAACTTTGGTGTGAGGGTGGAGAAATCCGTTTTATACTGAATATGATCTCCGAGAGTCAGAAATATCAGAAGAACTGTGGATGGTTTACCAGCTTGGTTTCAAAAGAAAAGAATCTTGAAAAGCTATGTGCTAAATTGAAGTCTGTGAATGCATCGGAGTATAAGATTATCAGAATGCAGCAGGGAACTAAAAGCAGCAGAATATTAGCTTGGCGATTTTCTAATAACTCATAATAATGAGTGCTTATCGATCTGTTATTTTTAAACCTATTAATATAATATTATGGAAACAAATTACATCACTTTGACGAAGGAGAATATTGCGGACGAACATATATGCTGTGCCTTTTCGGATAAGAAATGCAAAGATAGTTATGAATTAAAAAAAGCATGGCTGAAAAAAGAGTTTGATAATGGTTATGTTTTCAGACGTATTGACGAACGGGCAAAAGTGTTCATCGAATATGGTCCTGCTGAAAAGGCGTGGGTTCCTGTCAGTGCTCCTAATTATCTGATGATAAATTGTTTCTGGGTATCGGGTAAATATAAAGGATGCGGGCATGGTAAGGCTTTGCTGCAGTCTGCTATTGATGATGCGAAATTGCAGGGAAAAGATGGTTTAGTTACCGTAGTGGGCACTTCTAAATTTCATTTTATGAGTGATACAAAATGGCTGCTGCGACAAGGTTTCCAAACTATAGAAAAACTTCCTTACGGATTCAGTTTGTTGGCTTTGAAAATAAATCCGGCTGCTCCCGATCCTTCATTCAACGACAGTGTATTGACAGGTGAGTGTCCTGACCGGGATGGAATAGTAGTGTATTATACTCATCGTTGTCCGTTTACTGAATTCCATGTTCGCGGTTCTTTGGTCAATGCAGCCAAGAGTAAGGATCTTCCATTAAAAATAATAGAATTAGAAACCATGGAACAAGCACAAAATGCGCCTACACCAGCCACTATCTTTACTCTTTTTTATAATGGGAAGTTTGTTACAACCGATTTGAGCGCGTGTATTGAAGCCCGGTTGGGGAAGGCTTTAGGCTTGTGATTCTGTGAGATGAAGATTTATCAGAAACTAGGATTGGGATAAGAAGATAGCTAATGTTTCTTATTTTAATTTTGCAAAATTAAGATGCACCTTGCACTTTTTGTGGAAAATACATATCTTTGGATGCTGAATGATTAAAACACGGTAAGATCTTATGCGTTTTTTTGTATGTATTTTGGTGCTTTTATTTGTACACAATCAATTTTCGAGGGCTGATAAAACTTTAACTGATGATTCTCTGTATACGGAGAAATATATCAGGAATATTTATATTCCCGAACCTAGGCGTGCTCTGCAATTACTGGACGAAGCGGAGAACAGGAAAACGATTCCTTTGCGCGTTGTAGATGAATTGCGTAGTTTATCATATAGTAATATGTATATGAATAAACTAGCATTTATGTATGCAAGAAAAGCTTATTTGCTTGATTCCCTATATCAAAAAGATCCGAAACACATGCTGAAAATGACAGTACATTTGGCTGAATTTTCGGCAATGATGAGCAAATATAATGAAAGTATGCGTTATGCATTAGATGGAATCAGGCAGGCGCAAGAGTTAGGGAACAGGGAAGCCAAAGCCAGGTTATTTTTCTGTATGGGAGAGAATAATTGGAGATTATCTTTTAAAGATAAAGCATACGATTATTTTAACCGGACTATTGAGCTTTTGCGGGACTCAAAGGAGAAGCGCGAAATGATGCTGCTCTCTTATTACTATGGAGCAGAAATGAGCTTTTTAATGAATGATTCTCGAATTGATGAGGCATTGAAAGTGGGTTTTGAGCGTGAAAAGCAAATTGAACGGCTTAAGGCAGTACCTCAAATCTCTGAAGATTATATAGACGGTCAATATAGTTATTTATATGCCAAATTAGCCTACATCTATTGCATGGAGAAGAAATATGAGAAGGCGGAGCAATATTATCAGAAATACTTATCAAAGAAAGAATCTCATACTCCCGACGGAAAAATGTACTCGGTTCCTTATTTAGTGCTTTCCGGACAATATGAAAAGGTTATTGATAATTGCAGGGGGTTCAAGGAATTGATGAGAACCCAGCAGGATACTTTGAATGAACAGTATCTGACTGTCCTTCGACAGGAAGTGAAGGCATATTTGGGTATGCATAAATACAAAGAAGCTGCCGAGATACGTGAAACGATTTTAACTATAACAGATAGTATCAATACCCGGGATAGAAACAATGCTGCATTGGAATTGAATGCAATGTACGGCGTCTCTGAAAAAGAAGAATATATTGCCGAACAGGCTTTTCAATTAAAAATAAGGAATATTACCCTCTGTTTTCTTGCATGTATTGTTGTACTGACTCTGTTTGTCGTTTGGCGTTTGTGGCATTTCAATCATATAGTCGAGTATAAGAACAGGATGCTTGCCAGGCTTATAAACGAGAAATTTGCTAATAGAAAAGATGGGAACCAGTTATCGGAAGTATACGAACAACTGGCTGTTGTGTCGGAGGTTGAACCGGAACGTATTTCACCCGAAGAACTGGAAGAACTTGCTAACGATACAGATAAAGAAAGTGGGGAAGAAGAAGAGAATAAGAAGATATTTCAGGAACTGAATGATATCGTTATTCAGAAACAGTTATATCTTTCTTCAGAATTGTCGAGAGAAGATCTGGCACAAATCGTACATCTGAATAACGCACGTTTTGCGAGGATGATAAGAGAATGTACCGGAACCAATTTCAATGGATATATCAATGAATTGCGCATTAATTATGCCATTGAACTGATGAAAAAGCATCCCAACTATACGATACGTGCCATTGCAGATGAGGCCGGATTTAATAGCACCCCGATTTTATACAATCTTTTTAAGAAAAAGACGGGAATGACTCCTTACGAATTTAAAAAAGCACAAGATTCGTTACAGAATTGAGTGGATTCTGCTAAACAATTTTCGCATTTTCCGGTTTATCTATTTATAATTAACTATTAATAGAGATGATACAGGTAAGGATAAAGCGGGTTTACGAAGATTTTTCAGAAACAGATGGCTACCGGGTACTGGTAGATAAATTATGGCCACGTGGAATGAAGAAAGAATGGCTTAAGTACGATTATTGGGCAAAAGACATCACACCGTCTTCCACATTGCGTAGATGGTTTCACGAAGATATTCCCGGACACTGGGAAGACTTTGTCATACAGTATCAGAAAGAACTAGATGCTTCTCCCTCAATGGCTGATTTTCTGACTCTTATCAAGCCGCATCCGGTGATAACATTGCTTTACGCTTCCAAAGAACCGGTGTATAATCATGCCCGTATCCTCCGCGATTATCTGGAAATGCGTTTGAAAGAGTGAAATTAAAGTAATTTTTATCTGTTTACGCTTTCTGTCGTTCACTCAATTTCCTACCTTTGTAATCTAAATCAAAATCGTGTAATCATGAAGTATAAATTATTGGTTCTTGATGTAGACGGAACACTCCTCAATGATGCGAAAGAAATTAGTAAGCGTACATTGGCTGCCCTGTTGAAGGTTCAGCAAATGGGAGTACGTATTGTGCTGGCATCCGGCAGACCGACTTATGGCCTGATGCCGCTGGCCAAGATGCTCGAACTTGGAAACTATGGAGGTTTTATCCTTTCCTATAATGGCTGTCAGATTATCAATGCACAAAACGGGGAAATTCTGTTTGAACGTCGGATTAATCCCGAAATGTTGCCGTATCTGGAAAAGAAAGCCCGTAAAAACGGTTTTGCCTTATTCACTTATCATGATGATACGATCATAACGGATTCTCCTGAAAATGAACATATCCAAAATGAAGCCCGGTTGAATAACCTGCAAATAATTAAAGAAGAAGAATTTTCTGCTGCCGTTGATTTTGCTCCTTGTAAGTGTATGCTGGTGAGCGATGACGAAGAAGCACTGGTTGGTCTGGAAGATCACTGGAAGAGACGATTGAACGGAGCGTTGGACGTATTCCGTTCGGAGCCATATTTTCTGGAAGTAGTTCCCTGCGCCATCGACAAAGCCAACTCTTTGGGCGCTTTGCTGGAGGTGCTGGATATGAAGCGTGAGGAAGTGATTGCTGTAGGCGATGGTGTGTGTGACGTAACAATGATTCAATTGGCCGGGCTGGGCGTAGCTATGGGACATTCACAAGACTCGGTGAAAGCCTGTGCCGACTATGTGACTGCTTCGAATGAGGAAGACGGAGTGGCCGTTGCAGTGGAGAAGGCTATTATAGCCGAAGTGCGTGCAGCCGAAATTCCCCTTGACCAACTGAATGCGCAGGCACGCCACGCATTAATGGGAAACTTGGGAATTCAATATACATACGCCGACGAAGACCGTGTGGAAGCAACGATGCCGGTAGACCATCGTACCCGTCAGCCTTTCGGCATTTTGCATGGGGGAGCTACTCTTGCACTGGCAGAAACAGTTGCCGGACTCGGTTCGATGATTCTTTGCCAGCCGGACGAGATTGTAGTAGGAATGCAGGTCAGCGGAAACCATATATCTTCTGCACATGAAGGAGATACAGTGCGTGCGGTAGGAACAGTTGTACATAAGGGACGTTCCTCCCACGTATGGAATGTAGACGTGTTTACTTCAACAAACAAACTGGTGTCTTCCATACGGGTAGTCAACAGTGTGATGAAAAAGAGATGACCGACGAAGAAATAAGTAACTTGACAACTATTGATGCATTTATTCAGCGGAAGCAGCCGTTTGCTGTTTACCGTATTCCCGGAGAGAAGGTTCCCCGTCTGTTGACGCAGGCGGAAGGAGCGGTCCGTTTGATATACGATTTGAAAGAACTGAATGGACAGAGAGGATTTGTAATTGCTCCGTTTCAGGTGAGTGAGTCATGTCCGGTTGTGTTGATTCAACCCGATCAGTGGGGGCAGCCTTTACCCGTGGATGATGATACGGAAGAAGACCGGGAGATAGCCTTGCGCCTGCAAGGACAAGAATCATTTTTGACTTCTTCTACGGAAGAATATGCGGCATGCTTTCATACCTTTATAAATGCGTTACGTGACAGGACGTTTGATAAACTAGTGCTTTCCCGTCATCTTACAGTTGATAAAGTTGCGGATTTTTCTCCTTTGTCCATCTTTCGGGCGGCTTGTAAACGTTATATTCATTCGTATATTTACTTATGTTATACTCCGCAGACGGGCATCTGGCTGGGAAGTACTCCCGAAATCATTTTATCAGGTGAGAAAGACGAATGGCATACGGTTGCACTAGCCGGAACACAGCCTTTGCAAGATGGCAGATTGCCGCAAGTATGGGATGAAAAGAACCGGAAAGAACAAGATTATGTTGCTTCTTATATCCGTCGGCAGCTTCTTTCACTGGATATTCATTCTACGGAAAACGGGCCATATCCTGCTTATGCCGGTGCTTTGTCACATTTAAAAACTGATTTCCGTTTTTCTTTGAAAGATAATAAAGGTTTGGGAGACCTTCTGAAAGTTTTGCATCCGACACCTGCCGTATGCGGCTTGCCGAAGGAAGAAGCCTATCAGTTTATTTTGCAGAATGAAGGTTACGACCGCCGCTATTACTCCGGCTTTATCGGATGGCTCGATCCGGAAGGACGAACAGACATCTATGTAAACTTACGCTGTATGCATATCGAAGATAAACAACTTACTCTTTATGCCGGCGGTGGATTATTGGCCTCTTCGGAATTGAATGACGAATGGCTGGAAACGGAGAAGAAGTTGCAAACCATCAAGCGGCTGATTGCAGTGCCTCCTTTAAAATCATAAACTACTAATAATTATCATCATGTATACAGACAAGAAGAACATACTCCAGTTGGTTGCGTTGCTCGAGGCGCATGGGATTACTAAGGTTGTGTTGTGTCCGGGTAGTCGGAATACGCCCATAGTACATACTTTGTCTAACCATCCGAATTTTACCTGCTATCCGGTGACGGATGAACGGAGTGCCGGCTATTTTGCCATCGGTCTTGCGTTGAATGGTGGTAAGCCCGCAGCTGTCTGTTGCACTTCCGGTACTGCATTATTAAACCTTCATCCGGCTGTGGCAGAAGCATTTTATCAAAATGTTCCTCTGGTCATTATTTCTGCGGATCGTCCCGCTGCCTGGATCGGGCAGATGGATGGACAGACAGTACCACAACCAGGCGTATTTCAGACATTAGTTAAGAAGTCGGTAAACCTTCCGGAGATTCATACGGAAGAAGATGAATGGTATTGCAATCGTCTGGTGAATGAAGCTTTGCTGGAAACGAACCATCATGGAAAAGGACCGGTACATATCAATGTCCCTATTTCTGAACCGTTGTTCCAGTTTACGGTTGATTCGCTTCCTGAAGTGCGTGTCATTACCCGTTATCAGGGGTTGAACGTCTACGATCGTGATTATAACGATTTGGTCGATCGGATGAATAAATACCAGAAGCGTATGATTATCATCGGTCAGATGAATCTTATCTATCTGTTTGAAAAAAGATATATCAAGTTATTATATAAACATTTTGCCTGGTTGACGGAACATATCGGCAACCAGACAGTTCCCGGTATTCCGGTAAAGAACTTTGATGCGGCGCTTTATGCCATGCCCGAAGAGAAGGTCGGCCAGATGGTTCCGGAGTTGCTGATTACTTATGGAGGACATGTCGTTTCCAAACGGCTGAAGAAGTTTCTCCGTCAGCATCCGCCTAAAGAACATTGGCACGTATCGCCGGACGGTGAGGTGGTCGATTTGTACGGCTCATTAACTACGGTGATCGAAATGGACCCGTTCGAGTTTCTGGAGAAGATAGCCAGTTTGTTGGACAATCGGACTCCTGAATATCCCCGTGTGTGGGAAAACTATTGCAAGATCATTCCCGAACCGGAGTTTGCTTATTCGGAAATGTCTGCCGTCGGTACGTTATTGAAAGCCTTGCCGGAGTCATGTGCGTTGCATTTGGCAAACAGTTCGGTGGTGCGTTATGCGCAATTATACTCCATTCCTTCTACGATTGAAGTTTGTTGCAACCGGGGAACAAACGGTATTGAAGGCTCGCTGTCTACGGCTGTCGGTTATGCGGCAGCTTCCGACAAACTGAACTTTATAGCTATTGGAGATTTGAGCTTCTTCTATGATATGAATGCGTTGTGGAACGTCAATGTTCGCTCCAATCTGCGTGTTCTTCTGTTAAATAATGGAGGAGGAGAGATTTTCCATACCTTGCCGGGATTGGATATGTCGGGTACCTCACATAAATTTATTGCGGCAGTCCATAAAACGTCGGCCAGAGGTTGGGCAGAGGAACGTGGATTCCTCTATCTGCAAGCACAAAATGACGAAGAACTGGCTGAAGCGATGAAAACTTTCACTCAACCGGAAGCTATGGAGCAGCCTGTGCTCTTGGAGGTGTTTACCAACAAAAACAAGGACGCGCGCATGTTGAAGAATTATTATCATCAATTAAAACAAAAATAGATTATGTCAACACAAAGAGAGTGGACAACCATTAGAGAATACGACGATATTCTTTTTGATTATTATAATGGAATTGCCCGTATCACGATCAACCGTGAGCGCTATCGGAATGCGTTTACTCCGACAACTACTGCTGAAATGAGTGACGCATTGCGCATCTGCCGTGAAGAAGTGGATATTGATGTGATTGTGATTACCGGAGCCGGTGATAAGGCATTTTGTTCGGGTGGCGACCAGAATGTGAAAGGACGTGGCGGATATATCGGAAAAGACGGTGTGCCTCGTCTTAGCGTATTGGATGTGCAAAAGCAGATTCGCAGCATCCCGAAACCGGTGATTGCTGCCGTGAACGGTTTTGCTATTGGTGGCGGACATGTGCTTCATGTGGTATGTGATTTGTCCATTGCGTCGGAAAATGCTATTTTCGGTCAGACGGGTCCTCGTGTAGGTAGCTTTGATGCCGGATTCGGTGCGTCATATCTGGCACGTGTAGTGGGGCAGAAGAAAGCGCGCGAAATCTGGTTCCTTTGCCGGAAGTATAATGCACAAGAAGCATTGGACATGGGATTAGTGAATAAAGTAGTTCCCTTGGAGCAGTTGGAGGACGAATATGTACAGTGGGCGGAAGAAATGATGTTGCTTAGTCCGTTGGCTTTGCGCATGATTAAAGCAGGATTGAATGCCGAACTGGATGGTCAGGCAGGTATTCAGGAATTGGCAGGCGATGCAACGTTGCTCTATTACCTGACTGATGAAGCACAGGAAGGAAAGAATGCGTTTCTGGAGAAACGTAAACCGAACTTCAAACAATATCCGAAATTCCCTTAAATCGGTTTCACCACAGAGTTTCACAGACTAACGCAGCGTTTCACAGACTAACACAGCGTTTTGTAAGTCATATCTCTTACAGTCTTCTCTTTTCTTACAGGTTTGCTCTGAAGAAAGAACTAAATTCTGTATAACTCTGTGGTGAACTGAAAAATAATTCACTATGAACTGTAAAATAGAAATTATTCCCCGGTTGCTTCATTTCAAACAGCCTGCAGGAACTTCCCGAGGAACATATACTACGCGTAAAGTCTGGTATCTTCATTTCACTTCTCCTGATTTCCCGGGTCGCGTGGGAATAGGGGAGTGTGCGCCTTTACCTGCTTTGAGTTGTGATGATCTTCCTGATTACGAAGATATATTAGTGAAAGCCTGCCGTCAGGTAGAGAAAGAGCAAGGAAAGCTGGATATGGATGGCTTGTGCGATTACCCTTCCATCTTGTTTGGGCTGGAAATGGCTATCCGGCATTTCTTTGCAGGCGATTGGGCATTGTGCGATACGGCTTTCTCACGTGGAGAAGTTGGTATTCCGATTAACGGCCTTATTTGGATGGGAGATTTTCAAAATATGTTATCCCAGATTGAGAAAAAGATGGAAGCCGGATTTCGTTGCATCAAGTTAAAGATAGGTGCCATCAATTTCGAGGAAGAGTTGACACTACTGCGTCATATTCGCACGCATTTCTCTTCTAAAGAAATAGAGTTGCGTGTAGATGCAAATGGTGCTTTCTCGCCCATGGATGCAATGGAAAAACTGAAGCGTCTGTCCGAGTTTGATTTACATTCTATCGAACAGCCGATCCGTGCCGGACAATGGGAGGAAATGGCTCGGCTTGCTGCCGAATCTCCATTAGCGATTGCTTTGGATGAAGAACTGATAGGATGCAACACGCTGGAAAGGAAACAGGAACTGCTTTCAACAATCCATCCGCAATATATCGTTATTAAACCTTCTCTTCATGGAGGAATATGCGGAGGAGACGAATGGATTACCGAAGCTGAAAAACAACAGATCGGCTGGTGGATAACTTCCGCTCTGGAATCAAACATTGGTCTGAATGCCATTGCCCAGTGGTGTGCAACATTCAGCAATCCGTTGCCACAGGGACTGGGAACAGGGGCGCTCTTTACAGACAACGTGGAAGTGCCTCTTGAAATAAGAAAAGATTGCCTGTGGTTTTGTAAATGATGGTGTTAAAGGATAATCGACTGGTAACGACAAAACATAGAACTAAAAAAGATGGCAATATTAGCTGCTGATAAAGACAAAGAGATTAAAACCCTTTTCTTAAAATATATGGCTTGGAACATGCTTCCATTGCTATATAACGATGCATTGAAGAAACTCTGTAAGATGGGATTTAGCTCTGCCAAGGCTACTAAGTTGCTGAAGTCAATGCAAGAGAATGGCGAGATAGAAATCGTTTCAAACCTGCATTATTTCGGGAATAAAAGATGTCGGTTGCTGCCCGGCATCCATCTCCGGTATTTATGGCTGATGCGAAATGAATCGTTTGAAGAATTTGAGAAAGAACAATCTCTCCCCGGATATATTGAGCTGCAAGCGAGAACATTGTGTAATGCGATGTTACAATGGGCTGCGACGAAGGAATTGGATAATGATATAATAACGCATTGGCCGGTAGACGAATTGACACTGCCTCTATTTCGTGAAATGGCATATTCTACCGAATGGCGAGATTTATACAGTAAACTTTCTGTCGGTGTTTTATATTGTATTATCGATGGATATGCCAATCGTTGGAATTACTGGCTGGAAGAAATAGACGAGCTTTTTGTTGAAAATCTATATCTAAGGAATCAATCAATGCCTACTTCCGTTAAAGCGTATTTTCGGGAAGTTTATTCATTTTATGAATATGTATTGTCTGGTCGTATCAATGAAATCCCGGAGAATGTAACGTCCCGCTCTGTGAATGGTTTATGCGCCCATGCGCTTTATGCCCAATATCATGGAAATTATTCAGAGGCACTTAAAATATATCGGCAAGCTCTCAAAGATATAGAAAGTACCTATCTTTTTGATACGCCTTTCTATTCGTTAACGTATGTCATAGCATTAATGCGCGAGGGTAGTGAGGCTTCAAAGAAAAAGATGAGCGGATTAGTGACAAAGAAACGGATTCGTGAAGAAAGGCAATGGCTGCCGGCTTATCTGATGCTTTTGATTGCTTTAGGAAGAGATACTAAAGAATTAGTCTTATGGATAGAGCGGAACTATGACCTGCAATCGAATATGGTAAAAGCATTATTGTATTTACTTCTCGAACATTATAAGCTGAATGAGAAAATCTATATAGACAATCGCCCTATTGAGAAACTGCTTGAAAACGATCGTTTTAAAGCATTGCAGTTAGAATATTCATGCGACTTTCAGGCTTTTATTTCTAAAAATGCGCAATTGAGGGAAGAGATGGGAGTGGCTCCCCTGCTTCCTTTTTATGCTAAACAGGAACCTTGGGAAATTGCGTTGGACAGATTGGCGGAGCTGGTTCGGAATCAGGAAACCAGAGAAGTAGCGAAAGGAACCGCTGATAACATAGCTCGGTCACGCATTGTATATCATATAACGAATTATGGTCAGATCATTCCCCGGCTTCAAAAGTCGAAAGACGGAATAACCTGGACGGGAGGGAGGAATATAGCTTTGGCTACTTTCCAGCAGAACGCAGTAGAAGGGATGAGCGAACTAGACAAGAGCCTTGCGGCATGTGTCAAGTACTTTAATGCCGGATATTCTATAGGAGACATTTATGAGTTGGGCGGACCCAAGGCGTTATCTCTTTTGGCGGGTTATCCATTTGTGTATATGGAGAGAAATCCGGATATTCCTATTGTAATCACGAAAGAAGAACTACAGTTGGTGGTCACTCAACTGAAAGACGGTTATCAGGTGAGCAGTAATGTGAAACAGTTGGGAAGTTCGAATACTATTTTAAATAAGGAGAATGATCAGCTCTATCGGATTGTAGAACTGACCTCGGAACAGCGTGCCATATTGGAACTCTTCAAACAATCCTCCCGCTTTCCGTTAAAAGCTAAAGACCAGTTGGCGGACGTGTTGGGGAAATTGGGAAGAAACGTAACGATACATTCGGACTTGGTACGCAATAAAGAAAATCTCAAGCAAATAAAAGGAGATTCATTGATAACCGTTCAGCTGTTGCCCGTAGGAGACGGAATCAAGGTGGAACTTTTTGTAAAACCTTTCATCGAACAGCCGCCTTATTGTAAAGCCGGTGAGGGAGTGGGAAGCGTGATTGGAACAATGAAGGGCGAACGTGTGCAGGCGGTACGCAATTTGAAGAAAGAAAAAGAAAATTATGTGATAGTCAACCAGCTACTTCAACGGGTCAGCGGAGACTTTACGGCTACGGATACGGCTTACTTTGCAGATTACTATCAATGTCTGGATCTGATAGAAGAGCTTCGCGAGCTGTCAGATGTGTCGCGTACCGAGTGGCCGGAGGGTGCTAAATTGTCTATAAAGGGCATTGCAGATTTTCCGCAACTGAAGCTTTCTATGAAAGGGGTAGGATACTGGTTCGAGATAGATGGAGAGTTGGAGATAGAAGACGGAGTCCGGATGAAGATTTCCGAACTTTTGCGGAAAACCCGTGAAAGCAGGGGGCGTTTTATAGCGTTGAATGACTCTGATTTCATCGCATTAAGCAATCAGTTACGTCGGAAGTTGCAAGAACTTGATTCTATCCTGCTGAATGATAAAAGTCTGAAAGTTTCCAGCTTTAATGCCACTTTGCTTGCTGATATGGAACAACAGGGAATCCTGCTGAAAAAAGACCATAAGTTTAAGGAACTACAGCAAAAAATAGAACAGGCAGAAAATGTCCGGTTCATCGTACCTGCCACATTACAGGCTGAATTGCGTGATTATCAGATAGATGGATTCCGGTGGTTATCACGATTGGCGTATTGGGGAGCCGGTGCTTGTCTGGCGGATGATATGGGATTGGGAAAAACGATACAAGCCATTGCTCTGATGCTCAGCAGAGGGAAGAAAGGTGCTTCTTTGGTTGTCGCTCCTGCATCCGTATTGCTTAACTGGCAGAGTGAAATCAACCGTTTTGCTCCTTCGCTTACTTGCCGGGTGCTACATGACAGCTGCGGTGATCGGGAGCAAATGATACAGGAGACAGGTGATTATGATATATTGCTTACTACATACGGGTTGCTGAATGCGGAGGTTGTATTGTTGAGCAAGAAGCAGTGGAATGTCATCCTGCTGGACGAAGCCCATACAATTAAGAATAAAGACACCAAAATGTCCAAGGCGGCGATGCAACTCAACGGTGAATTCCGTTTGTTGTTGACCGGAACTCCCATACAGAACCATCTAAGTGAAATCTGGAACTTATTTCAGTTTGCCAATCCCGGTTTACTGGGGACATTTCCGCATTTTAATGAAAAGTTTATTCTGCCCATTGAGAAAAACGGAGATAAGCAACGGCAAAAACAATTAAAGAGAGTGCTGCAACCTTTTCTGCTTCGACGTACCAAAAATGAGGTTTTGGACGAACTGCCGCAGAAAACAGAAATAGTGCAGAAGGTAGAACTGTCTTCCGAGGAAATGGCTTTGTATGAGAATCTCCGTCAGCAGGCTGTTGCTAATATCGAGGAAAGTTCGTTGGGGGCTATGCAGGCATTGGCGGAGATCACTCGTTTACGTCAGGCGGCCTGTCATCCGGCTTTGATCAATGATAAGCTGAAAATTGGCTCATCCAAGACAAAAGTATTTATGGATTTGGTAGATGAACTTATCGGCAATCAGCACCGTGCGTTAGTATTCAGCCAGTTCACGTCTCATCTGGCTTTGATTCGCAAAGAACTTGATTTGCAGGGTATTTCCTATCTTTATTTGGATGGAACGATGTCTGTAAATGAGCGTGAAAAACAGGTCAGCCGGTTTCAACAAGGAGAGGGACACCTGTTTTTGATTAGTCTCAAAGCGGGAGGTACAGGGCTGAACCTGACAGCCGCCGATTATGTGATTCATTTGGATCCATGGTGGAATCCTGCTGTCGAAGACCAAGCTTCAGACCGTGTTTACCGTATCGGTCAAACTCGCCCTGTCACCATCTATCGGCTGATAGCTTCCAATACGATTGAAGAGAAGATTGTCACGCTGCATCAAAGTAAGAAATCATTGGCGGATTCTCTACTGGATGGAAGCAATATGGCGCATAAATTGACTAAAGAAGAAATGTTGGAACTGTTGCGAGGAGGCATTCAATAAAATGGAATTTGAGAGAGAAAAGCAATCGCTTCTGCTTGAAGGAGTACGATATACAGCCAATGATTTGCATTTGTTGAAAACAAAGGCGGTAGGAGCATCCGATTCTTCTACAGGGCAGATGTTGTATGATTTCCTACAAGAGTGGTTTACCGAATCTCCTTGGATGACAGTTCATACTTCGGGATCTACCGGAAAACCGAAAAAGATAAGGATTAGCAAGGATAAAATGATGCAAAGCGCACGTCTGACCTGCGAATTTCTGAATTTGCAAATAGGAGACACTGCTTTGTTATGCATGAATCTCCGTTATATCGGAGCTATGATGGTAGTCGTACGCTCTTTGGTTGCAGGTTTGAATCTGATTATACGTCCCGCTTCCGGTCATCCGTTAGCGGATATGAAACAGCCTTTGAGATTTGCGGCAATGGTTCCTCTGCAAGTTTATAATACCCTGCAGGTGCCTGAAGAAAAAGAACGGTTGCGACAAACGGATGTTCTGATAATCGGTGGTGGAGCAATCGATGAGGCTTTGGAAGCAGAAATCAGAAATTTTCCGGGTGCTATCTATTCTACTTATGGCATGACCGAAACGTTGTCTCATATTGCTCTCCGTCGTCTGAATGGGGTATTAGCTTCCGAACGCTATTACCCTTTTGCTTCTGTGGAACTGTCTTTATCTTCCGAAAACACATTGGTCATTAAAGCCCCTTTGGTATGCGATGATATTTTGCAAACCAATGACATAGCGCATATTTATCCCGATGGAAGTTTTACTATTCTCGGTCGGAAAGACAATGTCATCAATAGCGGCGGAATAAAAATCCAGGCAGAGGAAATAGAAAAAATCCTTCGCCCGTATATTCCCGTGCCGTTTGTCATCACTTCCGTACCGGATCAGCGTTTGGGGCAGGCGGTGACTTTGTTGCTGGGAGGGCAGCCGGACATAGAAGAAATTGAAGACAAACTACAGAGTATATTAGAACCTTATCATCGTCCTAAATACGTTTTATATACAGACTGTATACCGCAGACGGGTAATGGGAAGATGAATCGTGCGGGTTGCCGTGATTTGGCGGAACGGTTATTATCGTAGTTTGAAAGTGAATGTTATACCGTCGACCACCGCAAATTGGTAAAGATAGGTGTGGACTTCGACAAAGAAACCCGTAATATCGGTCGCTGGTTGGTTCAATAAGAGAGCCGGGGCTCATCTCATACTTCTTCTAAACGCATCAAACACCATTTTCCAGTTTGTTGAGAACAACATAACTATGATGCTCATATCGAAGGTTCATAGGTTTCACACTTGTTTGAATTGTTATAAATCAGACGATTACGGTGATAGAAATCTGTGAATCTAGGATAAATAATCCTTCACCTCTTCACCTCATTATAAGCTATCAAGATATTGGGTAAGTTTATTCAGATTCATACACATTCAGATGTCAGATACCTTAATCTTAAGAAATCCGGAGGTGACCTACTTTTATCTGTTAATTTGAAGTTTAACGAACTATTGTAGATGCTCCCTCATAATATACTAATAGATAAACTCTAGGCTATTAATAGAAAACTTCCACTCTGTTACGCCTAAACTTCTTTTGTATGGCTTGCAAACTTATATTCTGCTTATTATAAACTATAAACGAAGTTTTCATTTTTATAAATGTAACCTTTGTTTTTATAATTGCAACTTGCGTTTATAAAAACAAAGCTTGCATTTATAGTTTGTTGTTAGGCAAATGTAACTTTGTAACTAATGCAAAGAAAGTTTGGTCTTAATAGGAAGGAAGTTATCTATTAATAGTTTGGAGTTTACTTACTAATAGACAATATGACAATTGACAATAAAAAAATAAACTTATTGATAAGGTAATAATAGAAGGAGTAATGGCATATAGTCTTTCAATTCATTCCTTAAAAGTTCCATCGTCTTTTGTTTGTATCGGTTGATAGATTTCACGCTAAGATTCATTTCTTCTGCGATCTCTGCATGTGTTTTACCTTCAAAGAAACTTTTCATAAAAACAGTGCGATAGTTTTCGGGTAACTTATTCAGTGTCTCGTACAACATTCTGTATAGTTCATCGAGAGTATACACACTATCTGGCTCTGTCTCATAGATAGGCGCTTTCTTTTGAATGTTTTCGGCATAACTCCATTCATATTCTTGGTGTTTCAGGAAATTCAGACAACTGTTTTTTACACACATCTTGATGTATCCCAATGCCGTGTCCGATTGCAAGTCAAAGGATTCAGTTTCAAACTTATCCCATAATGAAGTAAATACATCTGAAACGATATCTTCACGTGTTTCTTTATCATCAACAAACCTTTTTGCATACAGACAAAATGGGGCGTAATATTCCTCATAAAGTTGTTTGAAAGTCCGTTCTTTGGTCTGTTTAGAAAAAGATATTTTCATTATTTTGAGATTCTGTAGTTTTTCATTTTGTTGCAAATATATAATAAAATAATTATTTTGGGGTTCGTTTACGAATCTTTTTTTCAGAAAGCAAAAAAAGTAAGTTCTGCCTGTCCCCTTTTTTATAGTCGATTGTATTATTAATATAATTGCAATTATTAACATTGATTTTTGATACAAAGTATATGAAAGAGTTTGATTCTGAAACGCTTCTTGAAAAAGCTCAGGCATTAGGCAATGATATAAAAGAATTAGAGTCTATTGATTCCTTTAGAGCCTATAATGTGGCTAAAAAGAAGATTGTATATAATCGTAGAAAGCTATTGTATGCAACTGTGATGAAATATGCCGCTTTCCTGGCTTTGCCGTTATTGCTTACTTCTGTTGCTTTGGGATATTTATATTTCCGTGATAGTGAAATTGAACAAAAATATGCAGAGGTTACAGCGGTTAATGGGACAGTTATCCGTTATGAGTTACCGGATAATTCAGTTGTTTGGTTGAATTCCGGTACAACTCTTCGTTATCCGGTTACCTTTAGTAAAGATGAGCGTAACGTATTATTGAAAGGAGAGGCGTATTTTGAGGTACAAGCAAATAAAGAGTCTCCATTTTATGTGAATACATCCGAAGGAGTAAGAGTTTATGTTTATGGAACTAAATTTAATGTTAGTGCTTATGGGGATGCGGAAGATATTGAAACAGTATTGGAGGAAGGCAAAGTCAATGTAATATCCCCTGATCGGAAGACTGTTACCCAATTGATGCCGGGAGAAAGGTTGGCTTATAATAAATTGAAACATAAAATGTCGAGAAGCAGAGTGGATGTTTATGAAAAAATAGCTTGGAAAGATGGAAAGTTGATATTTAGAAATGCTCCGTTGGATGATATTTTCAAACGTTTGGCGCGTCACTATAATGTAGATATTCAGTTCACCAACCATTCAGGTAAGGAATATAAATATCGTGCTACGTTCCGGGAAGAGACATTACCTCAGATATTGGATTATTTAGCTAAGTCTGCAACTTTGAAATGGCGGACGGAGGATGCTGTACAACATTCAGATACGACTTTTACAAAGAAAAAAATTATAGTGGATTTATATTAACAGTTAAAATTAAGAAGCCTATGGTATAATACAAAAACATGGAAAACAAAAAGGAAGAAAGCCGCTACCAACAGCTATCTTCCCCTCAGATTTTTAAGATTCATGGTGCAGGGTCTTGCAAACGCTAACCAAGAATCAGCCAATAGTTTATTATAATAACAAACTTTAGTTAGCCGTAAAGGTATGAAAAAAAAACAATTATTTGATGCATTTTATTCAAAATGTATTGTTAATCTAAAACTTCCTTTAGTTATGAGGATTAGTCTAGTACTACTTTTTGTTGTGCTGTTTCAGTTGTCTGCAAAGGACGGATATGCTCAGCGAACGCATATAGCAATCAAAATGTCCAATGTGACTATTGAACAAGTGTTGAATAAAATTGAAGAAACTTCTGATTATGTGTTTCTGTATAACGACAATGCTATTAAAGCAGGTCGTGTAGTCTCTGTTGAACATCATTCCGGAGATATAAAAAGTATCTTAAATGACATTTTTAACGGAACGGATATTGTTTATTCTATTGTCGATAAACAGATTATTTTGTCTATCCGTAAGGTGGAAACTGTTGCTCAGGATGATGAAATTCAACTTAAAGGCGTGGTGAAAGATGCTAGTGGAGAACTGTTGATTGGCGTTAGTGTATTGGTGAAGGGTACTACTAACGGAACAATTACGGGCATGGATGGCGATTTCTCTTTGAAAGTGAAAAAAGGAGATGTACTTGTCTTTTCATATGTAGGGTATGCGGATCAAGAAGTGGTTGTAAAAAATGGTATTCCACTTGCTGTTGTGATGAAAGAGGATACAAAGGTGCTTGATGAAGTGGTGGTGACTGCACTGGGAATTAAAAGAAAATCTAAAGCATTGGGGTATAATCTGAAAGAGGTAAAATCTGATGAGTTGACTGCGGCTAAGGATGTGAATTTTGTTAATTCTTTAGCCGGTAAAGTTGCAGGTTTGCAGATTAATAGCTCATCTGGTGGCGTTGGTGGAGCTACAAAAGTTGTGATGCGCGGCGCTAAGTCTATAACTAAAGACAACAATGTACTTTATGTGATTGACGGTGTACCTTTGTATAATACTAACTCGGGACAGGTTGAAAACATGTTTACTCGTCCGGGAACAGAGAGTATTGCTGACATCAACCCTGAAGACATTGAGAGTATGTCAGTGTTAAATGGTCCGTCTGCTGCAGCATTGTATGGTAGTAATGCAGCTAATGGTGCAATTTTGATTACGACAAAAAAAGGACAGGTAGGTAAAGCTAAAGTGACATTGGCTCATAGTACAGATTTTATGAAACCATTTGTTACACCTCGTTTTCAGAATACTTACGGCAATATTCCGGGGGAATATATGAGTTGGGGAAACAAATTGGATAAACCTTCCACGTTTGATCCGGTAGATTTTTTCAGAACCGGTTTTAATACAACAACTACCCTTTCTGTATCTACAGGCACTGAAAAGAACCAAACTTTTATTTCTGCTGCATCAACTAATGCAAAAGGAATTATGCCTAATAATGATTATAATAGGTATAATTTTACATTTCGCAATACGGCAAAGCTTTTCAATGATAAGTTGACGGTAGATGTTGGCGCAGGCTATGTAAAACAAAACGACCAAAATCCAGGAACACAAGGGCAATTCCATAATCCGTTGATTCCTTTGTATCTATTTCCACGGGGAGAAGACTTTTCTAAATTACGTTTATATGAACGTGTTGATGAGAGTCGTAATATCCCGGTGCAATATTGGCCTTATGGAGATGGAGGTACAAGCATGCAAAATCCATACTGGATTATTAATCGGAACATGTTCTTGAATGATAAAGACCGCTATATGATGAATGCCAGTCTAAAATGGGATATTATACCGGGCTTGAATATAATGGGACGTGTACGTTTGGATAATGAATATGGTCTAAATGAGAAGAAATTCTATGCTGGTACCTCGGGTAAGTTTGCCCAAAAGTATGGGTATTATTCTAATCAGAAACGCCAGAATAAACAGACTTATGCGGATATTATAGCTAATTTAAATAAAAGTTTTGGCGTTTTTGATTTGACAGCTAATGTAGGAGCGAGTATTTCGGACTTACAATATAATGCATCAAGTTATTATGGACATCTGAAACAGATTCCTAATTTCTTTTCAGAGAATAATATTGATTTTAATGCTAGTGCTTCTGGAGTGAGCCAGATGAGGTGGAGAGAACAGACTCAATCTATTTTCGCCAGTGCAGAATTAGGATATAAGAGTATGGTTTATTTGAGTGCTACAGCTCGTAATGATTGGGCTTCTCAGTTGGCAAATACAGAGCAACCCTGTTTTTTCTATCCTTCATTAGGACTTTCCGCTATTGTAACTGAAATGTTTGATATGCCGGAATGGCTTACTTATTTGAAATTGAGAGGGGCATATAGTCAAGTAGGTTCCCCAATTCAACGTAATATTTCAGTTCCAACTTATCCATATAATAATGACGGAGTATTGCAAACTATTACTCGTTATCCTATTGACAAACTGTATCCGGAAATGACTACTTCTTATGAAGTTGGATTTGATTTGCGACTATTTCAGAATCGCTTTAATATTGATTTTACATATTATAAATCTAATACGAAGGATCAAACATTTAATGCGCCAATTTCTGCTTCTACAGGGTATTCTACCATCATCGTTCAAACGGGTAACGTGCGTAATTATGGCTTGGAAATTTCTTTAGGTTATAATGATAAATTCTTTGACGGGTTACACTGGGACAGTCAATTGACCTTTTCATTGAATAGGAATAAAATCATGAGTCTAGTAGATGGCTTTCCTGATCCTATAACCGGTGAGCCGATTATTATGCCTGAATTGCAATTTTCTAAAACAGGTACTTATTTGATGAAGTTGGTGAAGGGTGGTTCTATTGGTGATATTTATTCAACAAGCCGTTTATATACCGACAATCAGGGAGATATTTATGTAGATGATGCAGGTAAATTAGGTGCCCCAGTGGAGGAGACATTTAAAGTGGGGAATGCTAATCCGGATTTTAATTTGGGTTTCAGGAATTCATTCTCTTATAAAGGGTTTGATTTAGGATTCTTATTTACAGCCCGTGTCGGAGGAGAAGTGGTTTCTGCTACAGAAGCTGCTTTGGATAATTATGGTGTGTCTGAACGTTCTGCTATTGCACGGGATAATGGAGGCGTACCAGTAAATAATGGTATGTTGGATGCTCAGTATTTCTACCAGTTTATTGGTGGTGGAGAAACCGGTATGACTTCACAATATGTGTATAGCGCTACAAATATACGTTTGCAGGAGTTGACACTCGGATATAAATTGCCAAAAAAATGGTTTAATAATCTATTGGATATTAAATTGTCGTTAGTAGGTAGGAATTTGTGGATGATATATAATAAAGCTCCTTTTGATCCGGAAATAGCATCTTCGACAAGTACTTACTATCAGGGATTTGACTATTTTATGCTACCTAGTACACGAAATATCGGATTTAGTGTGAGAATAGAGTATTAATTAAGATTTGAGATATAATGAAAAATATGAGAATGATGATGAAATACCGTATATTAATAAGTTGCCTGTTTGGGGTACTTACTTTAGGATTTACGTCATGCACTAAAAACTTCATGGATTATAATACGAATCCGGATGAAGTGACAGGTGAAATGTTGGATGGAGATAATTTTCGTATCGGGGCTTTTTTCCCTCAAATGCAAATGGTTGTAAGTCCGGTAGTCCCTAATCACTTTCAAGTTTCACAAAACTTGACTGGAGATGTTTATGCCGGATATATGGCAGGCATTGGTGAGTGGAATAGTGGAAAGAATGGTACGACTTGTGCATTTGTGATTGATGATTGGCAAGATATTCCTTTTAATAAAGTGTTGGTTAGTGCAATTGGAGCAGATTTAAGTGTAAAGAAGGAAGTAGGGAATGATATTTCCAATCCGGTTGTCGCTTTTTCTACCATCTTGAAAATAGCTTGTGTTCATAGATTATCAGATTTGTTTGGACCATTGCCTTATTCTAAAATAGCAGAAGGTGGTTCTTTAGAAATAGAATATGATTCAGAAGAAACTTTGTATAAGTCTTTCTTTAAAGAATTAACGGAGGCTATAAATGCATTAACCAGCTATACAAAAAAGAATCCGAATACTTTTCCGATGGCAGATTATGATTTAGTGTATGATGGAGATTATGTGAAATGGGTAAAATTTGCTAATTCCTTAAAGTTACGTATAGCTATGCGCTGTAGTTATGTAGATGCAGAATTAGCTCGTGTAAATGCTGAGGAGGCAGTGAATCATGAATATGGGGTGATTATGAAAAATGCAGATAATGCTGTTTTGAAATCCGGCAAAGGATTGGTCGTAAAGAATCCTATACAAACAATGTGGGATACTTACAGCGACTGTCGTATGGGAGCGGTTATCCAGTCGTATATGACAGGCTACAATGATCCTCGCCTTCCAATTTATTTCCAACAGACTACAATTAATGGCAATATCGGTTATTGGGGAGGACGCACAGGAGTGGCTATTACTTCTAAGACGAAGTGGAAAGATTTTTCTTCTCCTAAAGCTTATTTTACAGATCCGATTATATGGATGACGGCTGCCGAATGTTCCTTCTTAAAAGCGGAAGCTGCGTTAAATGGTTGGAATATGGGAGTTGCTTCTGCAGAGGCTTATGAACAGGGAATTCGTTTATCTTTTGAGGAAAAAGGAGCTTCTGGAGTTGATGCTTATTTGAAAGATGAAGTGGCTACACCGGCAGATTATAAAAATTATATATTCCCAAATCATAATGCTAATAAATTGAGTTCAATAACAATTAAATGGAATGAGACTGATACGGAGGAGAAAAAGATAGAGCGTATTATTACTCAAAAATGGATTGCTCTTTTTCCAAATGGAGCAGAGGCATGGGCGGAGTATCGTAGAACAGGGTATCCGAAACAGTTTCCTATGATAGATAACTTTAGTCCTGATGTGGAGAACAAGGTTGGACCGAGAAGAATTCCTTTTCCACCTTCTGAATATTTGTTGAATAAGACTAATGTTGAAAAAGCTGTCAAGTTGTTGAGCACTCCTTTTGATGGAGGAGGAACGCGGTTATGGTGGGATACAAAGAAACATGAATGATAACTTTTTAGAAATTTGAGATATGAAGATTAAAATTCAGAAATTGATATGGAGCATGGCTCTTATTCTTATATGTATAGCATGTGAGGATTGGACCATGCCGGAGAGTGAGATGATACAGAATGTGCAAGATGGTTCAAGTACAGTGGTGAAAACAGAAGAATATTGGGAGAATTTAAGGGCGTATAGACGTTCTGATCATCAACTGGCTTTTGGTTGGTTTGGTTATTGGAATGGTGGCGTAGGAGCAACAACTCGTGGTGCTTTGTCCAGTGCACCGGATAGTGTGGATATTTTTTCAGTATTTGGTAAGTATTATTATAACTTGACACCGTTGCAGATCGAAGACATGCGCTATGTACAGAATGTGAAAGGACAAAAAGTTGTTTTCACTTTCTTGATGCAGAATGTGGGACTTGGATTTCCGAATACTCCTGAAGGTGTGGTACAATATGCGAACGCTTTATGTGATTCAGTATATAAATATGGTTATGACGGTATTGATTTAGACTATGAACCTAATTATGGTGGTGCAGGATATTTTAGTGATAAAAATGAAGTAGCCCGTTTTGTGAAAGAACTAGGCAAGAAATTAGGGCCTAAGTCTGGTACTGGTAAGATGTTGATATTGGATGGAGAATATGATTTCATTTTACCGGAGATTGTGCCTTATTTTGATTTAGCTATAACTCAAGCATATGGAAATACTTCATTTGCTTCTCTTAATACTCGTTGGAATAAAGCAAAAAAAATAGGGTGGAAACCAGAACAATTTTTGGTGACTGAGGAATTTCAGAAATATGCAAGTACTGGAGGGGTGTCTTTCACATTGCCTTCCGGAGAAAAGGTGCCGTCATTAATAGGTATGGCACATTGGAATCCAGAAGAGGGGCGCAAAGGAGGATGTGGATCCTTTCATATGGAATTTGATTATAATAACTATCCGGATTATAAATATATGCGTCAGGCTATTCAGATCATGAATCCTGCTGCAAAATAAAGTTAATGTATGGTTATGAAAAAAATATTGAAGAAGATAGGTGGCGCTTTAGGAATACTCATTGTCTTAGCTTCTTGTAATCAGAAATATGAAGCGTTGAAGAATGCAGTTTATTTTGGTGAGGCGAAGGATGTCAATTCGAAGAATGTGACTGTTAAGCAAGAGGGGGCTATAACAAGTTTATATCTTAGTTTGGCTGCTCCAGTAGATAACGATGTAAAGGCTGAAATAGCTGTTGATCCAATCGTTTTGGAAGAATATAATAAAAAAAATGGTACTAATTATTTATTGTTACCTGAGAAATACTATAGTTTCAGTAATAAACAATGTATAATTAAAGCTGGTAATATATCCTCTGAGTTATTGAATGTAAATATAAAAACTTTTGATGATAAATTGGAAGTTGCGGAGAAATATGCTATTCCTGTTAAAATTATTTCAGCAGAAGGAATGGAAATTTTAGAACCTTCTTCGAATATAGTTATATTGTGCGATAAAATAATTGCTACTAACGTTTTGTTTACTTCCGGCGGAACAAGTACGATTTACTCAGTAAAAGAGGGAGATGTTTTAACAGATGGCTTGCAAAGTTGGACTATTGAGTTTTTAACAAATTCTAAATCATATTCCCGTAATATGCATATATTAAGCTTTAAAGATGAAAATGATAAGGTAGGTGTATTTGCTCGCTTTGGGGAGTTTGATCATCCTTTAGATGAAATACAATTTAAAGTTCTTAATATTCCTTTTTATGGAATCAATCGTTTTGAACCTAACAAGTGGTATCATGTTGCATTAACATGTGATGGAACCACTCTTAAACTGTATCAAAACGGAAATTTAGATTTGTCAATTGACCATCCGGAACCTAATTATAAGTTTAACTGGAGAAGCCTTATGATTAAAAATGGCAATCCGGGAGCTCTAAGTGAGTTTAGAATTTGGGGAGTGGCAAGAACTCAATCTGAGATAGCTAATAATATGTACGCAGTGAATCCCAAGTCTTTCGGTTTGATTACTTATTGGAAGATAGATGAGGGAAAAGGTGATGTAATTCACGACTATACGGGAAATGGTAGAGATTTGTCTATGATGAGAGGTGAATGGAAAGAGCAAAATTTCCCGCCTGAAGAATAGAGGTAGGTTTGTATGAATTAAGAGTTAATGGATTATTGGAAAAGTAATTGATTAACCTTATTTCATACAGCATAAAAAATAGAAGTATTAGATAATGTATAATATAAGAAGAATATGAAAAACATAATTGTTTTTTTAGGAAATTCGTTGTTCCTTTTATCGTTATGTATAAGTTTTATTGGTTGTGATGATGGTGAATTGTATTCTAAAGAATTAGTAGCATTTATTAGAAATTGGGCAGGAGAATCATATACAATAAAACGTACATATATGGCAGATGGTACACCGTCTGTTACAGGTTTGAAAGAACTGAAGTTTCCTGTCTATTTGACTAGAGAGGCTACTGTGGATGTGGAAGCTAAAATCGGGGCTGACGAGTCGTTAGTGGCAGTCTATAATGCAAGTAAAGGTACAGACTATGACCTGTTTCCGTTAGAAGCATTGAATATTAGTGAAAAGGTGACAATTCCTGTAGGGCAATTGAGGTCGGCTGATTCTATAAAAGTAACTTTTGATTGTGAGAAATTGGATCCGGGGAAATATTTATTGCCTTTAACTATTAATTCCGTAATATCCAAGGATAAAGGTATTTGTGCCAGTACTACGGCTAGTACGGTTTATTATACTTTTACAGTGTCTTTAGATAATATAAATAATGCCAAAGTTTCCGTGCCGGAGGGGAACAAAATAGACCGTTCTACTTGGAGCATTATTTGTGACGATGAGCCGGAAACAGGTTTCCTTATTACAAATTTGATAGATGGAGATCGAAGCACAGACTGGAAAGGAACGAAGAATGTAAAAGGTTCTATTGTTGTGGATATGAAAGAGGAGCATTATTTGAAAGGACTATCGTTTTATTATCACAATGGAGAAGGAGCCATTAGGTATTATGATGCGCCTACATATTTTCAAGTCTATGTGAGTATGGATGGTGAAAAATGGGTAGCTCACGGACAGGCCGGACGTTATTCGTATTCTACTTCTGTATTAGAAAATGAGTATGGGATTAATTTTTTCGTCCCTGTCACCTGCCGTTATTTCAAACTAAAGATTGATGGGGTATATAATATATCTCGATATGGTGCTCGTTTCGCTGAGTTGGATGCAATAAAATAAACTGATTATGCAAAAGTTATCTGCTTGGTTACAACAGGTAACTTTTGCTTTTTAATTAAGTATGATGAAAAGATTTTTTGTATATTTATTAGTTAGTTCTTTGTTTGTGCATTTAGGAGCTACTTCCCTTAAACTTTGGTATGACAAACCTGCTCAACTTTGGGTAGAAGCTCTTCCCTTGGGTAACGGACGAATAGGTGCAATGGTCTTTGGTGATCCTGAATGCGAGGAGTTTCAGTTGAATGAAGAGACCGTTTGGTGTGGCTCTCCATACAATAATGTAAACAATAAAGCTAAAGAAGGACTTCCTGCTATTCGTGAATTGATTTTTGCAGGCAAGAACTTGGAAGCACAAAAAATGGCGGGACCATTAATCTGTTCTACCAGTTCTAATGGGATGCCTTATCAGTCTGTCGGTTCTTTAAAACTGGATTTTCAAGGGATAAATGACTATGCTAACTACTATAGAGATTTAGACCTTGAAAATGCTGTTTCTACGGTAAGTTTCGAGTCTGATGGTGTGAAATATACGCGTGAATCGTTTACTTCTTTTCCTGATCAGTTGCTGGTAGTGCGTTTGACCGCTTCACAAAAAGGAAAAATTTCTTTTAATGCCCGTTTTACTTCCCCGTATCCGGCTGCAAAGAAAAGTATCTATCAAAAGCGAATGTTGCGTTTAGATGGAAAGACAGACGATCATGAAGGGGTTGAAGGTAAGGTCCGTTTTACGGCTTTGACGAAAATAAGCAATCAAGGTGGTAAGGTTGAATCTCTTTCTGATAGCATCATTCAAGTGAAAAATGCAAATAGTGTGACACTATATATTTCTATTGGTACCAATTTTGTGAATTATAAAGATATATCTGCCGATCAGGAGCAAAGAGCGTTGAGTTATTTAGATGCTTCCCGTAAATCATATTCCAAACTAAAGCAAGAACATATTGATTTTTACCGTTCAAAGTTTACTACGGTTTCTCTTGATTTGGGTGAAAACGAACAGGTACGAAAGCCGACCGATGTTCGTTTAGCCGAATTTGGTAAGTGCTTTGACCCGCATTTGGTATCTACCTATTTTCAATTTGGACGTTATCTGTTGATTTGTAGTTCTCAACCGGGAGGGCAACCGGCAAATTTACAGGGCATTTGGAACGAAAAACGCTATGCTCCTTGGGATGGTAAATTTGCGAACGATATAAATGTAGAGATGAATTATTGGCCGGCTGAGTTAACGAATCTTACGGAACAACATATACCGTTTCTTGATTTGATAAAAAATACAGCGGAACAGGGGAGAGCGGCTGCCCGTATGTATGGATGCAGAGGTTGGACAGTTCATCATATCACCGATATTTGGTGTGCTACAGGTGCTGTGGATAGCCCCTTTTATGGAATTTGGCCAACTGCCAATGCTTGGTTCTGTCAGCATTTATGGGACCGTTACCTGTTTTCTGGTAATAAAAGTTATTTGCAAGACGTTTATCCGGTTTTGAAGGGCGCTTGTGAGTTTTTCTTTGACTTTTTGGTTCGTGATCCACGAAATAGCTGGTTGGTTGCTAGCCCGTCTTATTCTCCGGAAAATAGTCCTATATTGAATGGGGTTCGCAGCAAAGCTTCTTTAGTTGCCGGTGCCACGATTGATAACCAAATGTTGTATGATTTATTTCGCAGCACAGCGGAAGCTGCCGTAATACTCTCCGACTCAAAAAGTTTCGTTGATAGCTTACATTATTATGCTGATAATTTGCCGCCTATGCAAATCGGGAAATGGGGACAGTTGCAAGAGTGGATAGATGACTGGGATGATCCGACAGACCAGCATAGACATCTTTCTCATTTATGGGGGCTGTATCCGGGTAGACAGATTAATGTTTTTGATACTCCTTTGCTTTTCGGAGCTGCCAGGAAATCGTTGATGAATAGAGGCGATCATTCAACCGGTTGGTCTATGGGATGGAAAGTTTGTTTATGGGCACGTCTGCTTGACGGAGAAAGAGCTTATAAATTGATTACAGAACAATTAACTCCTACACTAGCTCAGAAAGGCACGCACGGTGGTACTTATCCAAACTTGTTTGATGCTCATCCGCCTTTTCAGATAGATGGAAATTTGGGATGTACAGCGGGTATTGCTGAAATGTTGGTACAAAGTCATGCAAATGCTGTCCATTTGCTGCCTGCTTTACCAAAAGCATGGGATTCTGGCACGGTAAAAGGGCTTAGATGTCGTGGTGGGTTTGTATTGGACGATATGCAATGGGATAATCATCAACTGAAAGAGGTTACAATAAGTTCAAGAATGGGAGGCGTGTTACGTATCCGTTCAAAGGTACCTCTGATGTTAGATGGAAAGTCATTATATGTGGCAACAGGTAAATGTCCGAACATGAATATTGCCGGACAACAAGTCCGAAAACCTTTGGTGGATGCAGGTGCTTCTCTTGATTCGCTTAAAGCGGAAGAATATTATGAGTATGATATACCAACTGTGGCTAATCAAAAATATGCTTTGACAAAATGTAGATGAATTATCACTAATGTTTTTTAGATATTGTATATTCACTGCTTATTGACTATATTGGCAGTTGGAATATGAGTTGAAAGCTTTTATAATAAAATATGTCTAACAATGAAATACGCTTATTATCTATCAAGTGTAGCAGTATCTTTTTGTGTTTTTCAGCAAGTCTTTGCGCAAAAACAGCCACACATCATTTTTATCATTACTGATCAGCATCGTGCTGACGCTATAAGTTATGTAGGGAATGAACATATTATAACTCCCAATATAGATGCATTGGCACGAGATGGTTTCTTGTTTAATAATGCCTATTCCGCTACTCCTAGTAGTACTCCTGCTCGTGCCGGACTATTGACCGGACTTTCTCCGTGGCATCATGGAATGTTGGGGTATGGCAATGTGGCAGAACACTATAAATATGAGATGCCGCAGATGATGCGTGATTGCGGTTATCTTACGTTGGGTATCGGTAAAATGCATTGGTGTCCGCAAAATGCCTTACATGGTTTTCATGCTACTATTCTGGATGAAAGCGGTCGTGTTGAATCTCCATACTTTTGTAGCGATTATCGGAAATGGTTTATGACAGTGGCTCCTGGAAAAAATCCCGATGTGACCGGGGTAGGATGGAATGACCATGGAGCAGCTGTTTATAAACTATCAGAAGAATTGCATCCTACGACATGGACGGGCGATGTCGCTGTACGTACAATTGAACATTATGAAAGTGAGCAACCATTATTTCTGAAAATTTCGTTTGCTCGTCCTCATAGTCCTTACGATCCTCCTAAGCGTATATTGGATCTTTATCAAGATATAGCAATGCCTGTTCCGGCTGAAGGGGAATGGAGTAAAACTATCGGATTGGACTGTACGGACCCGAAACAAGAACCAGATGCTGCTTTTGCTCATTTTAGCACAGAGTATGTGAAGAATACACGTAAACATTATTATGCTGCCATTACCTTTATAGATGAGCAGGTAGGAAGAATAGTGAAAGTTCTTAAAGAGAAAGGTATGTATGAAAATACGCTTATTTGTTTTACTTCAGATCATGGAGATATGATGGGCGACCACCATCATTGGCGAAAAACGTATGCTTATGAAGGTTCGGCAGCGATTCCTATGATTATAAAGGCTCCAGATAATATGAAAAGTATGCATAATAAAGGGACATTTATAGAGAATCCGGTAGAATTGAGAGATATTTTGCCTACTTTCCTGGATGTAGCCGGTGTTGAGGTGCCCGACGATATGGATGGATGTTCTATGTTGAAATTGGTGAAAGAAGAAAAAGCAGACTGGAGACGTTGGATAGACTTGGAACATGCTACTTGTTATTCGGAGCATAATTATTGGTGTGCTTTGACGGATGGTAAGATTAAATATATATGGTTTTTAAGAACTGGTGAGGAGCAATTGTTCGATTTGCTCAAAGACCCGGATGAAATACAGAATCAAGTTGATAATCATGCATATAAAAAAATATTGGAAGAGTTGCGAATGGCAATGGTGGAACATTTGAGCGAGCGGGGAGAAGATTGGGTGAAGAATGGGAAGTTGCAGATAAGAAAAAAGAATATGCTTTATAGTCCTTGTTATCCAAAGAAAAAACAATAAAAAGAATGGCGATGAAGAGAATAAATAAAATAATAATAAGTTTGGCATTTTTGCTGCCGGCTTTGTTTGGATGCGATAATCATGCGACATATGAATATGTTTTTGAAGTGCAGCCGGTAGATTTACTAGTAAATCAGCTCGAAGATGGTTATGGAGTGGAAGGAATGTCGGCTTTGCAAGTGCCGGGATATTTTACTTGGGGTGGTTCGGTAACTAAAGCCGAAGATGGAAAATTCTATATGATATATTCCGCTCCTGAAACAGGAGTATATCCGTTTAATGATGCGTGGGTTTTTGGCTCTAAATTGGGCTTGGCGGTTTCGAATCGTCCGGATGGAGACTTCAGACAGTTGGGATTCTTTTATAATCAAGATGGTTTTGCCACGGATACTTCTTCTTGGGATTCACAAAGTGTTTCAAACCCTCATGTCCGTAAGTTTGGAGATAAATATTATCTGTATTACGCTGCTACTGTGGATCCGGGAAATGAAAACGTATTTTCGGCAACTGATACTTTACCTCGTAGAGACAGAATGCAGCAAAACCAGAAAATAGGTGTGATTGTGTTTGAATCTTTTCCGGATTTGTTGAAAGGGAAGTTTGTTCGTCCAGAAAAACCTCTTCTTGAAGCACGTACGCGTGTAAAACCTGATAACGTATTGGCGCCTTCTCCTGAGGGGACGGAACCCAAACCGGATAATCTGATAGTAGTAAATCCGTCCGTTGTTTATCGTCCGTCCGATGGCAAGTATCTGCTTTATTTTAAAGGAAATATATATGATCCGCATTGGCGTGGAATACATGGAGTAGCTATTGGTGATACTCCTGTCGGTCCATTTGTAGCTTTAGACGAGCCTGTATTTCATATAGAAGGAGCCGAGGGTAAGTTGTCCGCAGAGGATCCTTATGTTTGGTATCATACGCGTGATAAACGTTTCTATGCAATCTTTAAAGATTTTAACGGGAAATTTACGAAAGGAGAACCTTGTCTGGCTATTATGTATTCGGAGGATGGTATAAACTGGCAGTTGCCCAAACATTCTTTATTCATGAAAAAAGAATTGGTCTTGAAAAATGGAGAGGTTGTGAAAGTCAGCCGTTTGGAACGTCCGCAACTGCTGTTGAATGAGGAAGGAGCTCCGGAGGTGCTTTATGCAGCCTGTTCGATAGATAATGTAAATCCGAAGATACATGGCGGGTCGTTTAATGTACAAGTGCGGATAAAGACGAAGAAGGTTAGGTTGTAAAATGATTGGAGGAATGTTATGAATTGGAAACTAATGATAGGAAGTTTTGGAGGAGTAGGAATATTGCTGAGTGGTTGTACACAGCATGATGTTCGGAAGCCTTTGAATATTGTTTTAATTAATCTGGATGATGCAGGAAATGGTGATTTCTCATTTAAAGGGGCTGTTGGTTATCAGACACCTCATATCGACCGACTGGCTGCCGAAGGAATGTCCATGACTAATTTTTATGCCGTGCAACCCATTAGCGGAGCTTCCAGAGCAGGGTTAATGACAGGTTGTTATCCTAATCGTATAGGGTTTGCGTACGCGCCAAACCCTGACAGTCCGATCGGCATCAATGATAAGGAAGAAACCATCGCAGAATTGTTGAAGAAGAGAGGTTATGCAACTGCTATTTTCGGAAAATGGCATTTGGGAGACGCTGAACAGTTTTTACCTCTTCAGCATGGTTTTGATGAATATTACGGCTTGCCTTATTCGAATGATATGTGGCCTCACCATCCGCAATATAAATTTCCGGATTTGCCTTTGATAGAAGGTAATAAAGTAATAGGATACAATACGGACCAAACCCGGCTCACCACTGATTACACAACTCATGCGATGGATTTCATTCGGAGGAAAGCAGGAGAGAAGCAACCTTTTTTCCTGTATTTGGCTCATTCCATGCCTCATGTGCCGTTAGCCGTTTCTGATAAATTCAAGGGGAAGAGTAGTCAGGGGCTTTATGGAGATGTGATGATGGAGTTGGACTGGAGTGTGGGAGAAGTGATGAAGGTGCTGCAGGATATGGGTGTGGAAGAAAACACACTGGTCATTTTGACCTCAGATAATGGACCCTGGGCCAATTATGGCAATCATGCCGGTTCGTCGGGCGGGCTTAGGGAAGCAAAAGCTACTACATTCAATGGGGGGATGCGTGTGCCTTGTTTGTTTTATTGGAAAGGGAATATTGAGCCCGGAAGTGTATGCAATGACTTAATGTCGAACATCGATATCTTTCCTACTTTAGTGGAGCTGGCCGATGCGCCACAACCCGAATTACGGATAGACGGATTAAGTATGGTGCCTGTCTTGAAGGGAGAAAACAGACATCCGATTCGTGAATCGTTGTGCCTGTATTATCATAAGAACTCACTGGAAGCGGTTACTGACGGGGATTACAAACTGATATTTCCTCATAAATATGTATCATACGAGACTCAACTTCCGGGCACTGACGGACAACCGGGAGAATTGTCAAAGCAAGAAGTCGTGGAATGTGAATTGTATGATTTAAGGCGTGATCCGGGAGAACGGGTAAACGTCATTAGTCAATATCCGGAGATTGTTGAGAAACTTCAGAAAATCGCGGACGATTGCCGAAAAGATTTAGGAGATGACTTGACCGGGAATCCGGGAAAAAACCGGAGAGAGCCGGGAAGGATGAATAAGAGATAAATTCAGCGTTCAAAACTAAGAAGTCGGATACCATGAATGTGAAGATTGCAACGAAGTTTATGTTGGGAGGAATTGCGCTATGGATACAAGCTTGTTCTTCCCCCTCTGTTACGTATATACAAGTGCCGCAGCCTGTCAGCGTGGAAATGAGTGCGGGACAACCGTTTGTGTTTAATGAACGGACAGGATTTGATTGTCAGAACGATGAATTGCGGGAAAGTGCCAGGATATGTATTTCTGAAATAGAGAAATATACCGGCATCGCTTTTCAAAAGGCTCTGAAGAGACAAGGGAAGAATTGTATCATTTTAAAATCTAATCCGGCATTACCTGCCGAAGGATTTTGTTTAAAAGTAAATGCGGATAGCATAGTCATAGAGGCGAAAGACAAATCCGGAGCTTTTTACGCATCCCAAAGTTTGCTGCATTCTCTTTTAGTGCAAGAAAAAGGGGCTTTTTGTATGCCGCTCGTTCAAGTAAAAGACTATCCGGAGTGGGGGTATCGGGGAGTTATGCTTGATGTAAGCCGGCATTTCTTTTCGGTAGAGCAAGTCAAGCGGTTTATTGATTTACTGGCTATGCATCGTCTGAATTATTTCCATTGGCATTTGACGGATGATCAAGGATGGAGAATAGAAATAAGGAAATATCCCGAACTGACACGTATAGGGGCCTGGAAAGGTGATGGAGACAACCGTTATGGTGGATTTTATACTCAAGCAGAAATAAAGGAAGTGATTGCTTATGCCAAAGAGCGAGCGGTGACAATTATTCCTGAAATAGATTTGCCCGGACATTCTATGGCTGCTTTGGCTGCATACCCGCAGTTGGGATGTACGGGTGGTCCGTACGAAGTTGCCCCAGAAGTCGGAGGGGTACATAAAGATGTTATTTGTTTGGGAAAGGAGTTTTCCTGGCAATTTGCGAAAGACGTGTTGAAGGAGGTCGCTGCTTTGTTTCCTTCACGATATATACATATTGGGGGGGACGAGGTGCCGAGAGAACGATGGAAGGCTTGCTTGCATTGCCAGAAAACAATCAATAAGTCTAAGTTGGAAGAGAATGGCGCACATTCTGCCGAAGATTTACTTCAAGGGATATTCAATCAACAAATGGCTGTTTATCTGAAAACGTTGGGTAAAGAGATGATTGGTTGGGATGAAGTGCTTTCTGATAATATCGATGCGGAGACTGTGATTATGTCATGGAGAGGATTAGCGCGCGGGATAAAAGCTTTGCAGAAAGGGCATCCTGTCATTTTTTCATCCAACGGGCATTTTTATTTGAACAATTATCAGACTGTAAATATGGCTGAAGAACCGAAAGCAACCGGCGGTTTGGTGCAGATGCAGAAAGTATATGAAACAAATTTAATGACCGCTGATATTTCAGAAAAGGAACAAGAACTGATATTGGGTGCGGAAGCTTGTCTATGGACTTCGTATGTACTGGATAATCAGACGCTGGACTATATGATGTTGCCCCGACTGGCAGCTTTTGCAGAGTTGGCCTGGCGTGGAGATAAAAGGTGGGGATATGCGGACTTTCTGGAACGTCTTCCTGTCCTGTTGGATTTATATATGAAAACGGGCTATAGCTGCGCACCTCATTTCTTCGAAATAAAAGCTGATTACAGACCTGATATGCAAAAGAAATGCTTGGCAGTTACTTTGACCAGCTTGGAAGGCGCTGATATTTATTACACATTGGACGGAGGAAGACCGACGAAAAAATCAAAAAAGTATACCACCCCCCTTTACCTCTCTGAGAGTACGGAGTTGCGTGCTATTGCTTATATTCCTTCTGGACTCTGCAGCGATGTGTTGGAGAAAGAGATCAATGTGAATAAAGCGACTTTTGCTGATATACGATTATTGACGCGGCCGGTAGATAAATATTCCGGAAATGACGGTCTTGTTCTGGTAGACGGAATTCGCAGTTCTGCTTTTCATACAACAGGTTTGTGGGTGGGTTATAATCCTTATCCTTTGGATGTGATACTGGATTTGGGGAGTAAACAGAAAGTGAAACAGGTGTGTCTTTCTTCATTGACGGACATGAGTTCTTATATCATGGGCGTAGAAAGTGTACAAATATTCTTATCTTTGGACGGGCAAGATTTTACGCAGGTGGCAACACGCTCGTTCTGTGCACCGGAAGCTGGGATGGAAGGCAAACGAATGGATGTCTGGGCGTTGGATTTTAATGAAACACAGGCGCGCTATATACAGGTCAGGGCAACCGGATTCAAGGCATTGCCACATGGACATTCCGGTGCCGGAGAAAGCCCTTTTGTGTTTGTAGATGAAATAGAAGTATATTAAACTGGATGAATATGAATCATTTGAAAACATTTGCAGCCGCATCGCTAGCGATGGCTACTTTTAGCGGATGCCAACAGAATCAGAAGGAACCTAATGTTTTGTTTATTCTCGTTGATGATATGCAAAACGATGCCATTGCGGCATTAGGTAATAAAGATGTTTATACTCCGAACATTGACGGACTGATTGCAGAAGGGATAACTTTTACCCGGACGTATACGAACGGGGCATTGTGTGGTGCATTGTCAATGCCTAGCCGGGCTATGTTGTTGACAGGCAGAGGGATTTTTGAGATTCAGAGCGATGGCATGAAAATTCCGGATAACCAAATAACCTTTCCTGAGCATTTTCGTGCAAACGGATATCGCACATTTGCTACGGGGAAATGGCATTCAGACCTGGCTTCTTTTAATCGTTCTTTTGAGGAGGGTGAAAATATTTTTTTCGGGGGAATGCATCGCTATGAGACTAACGGACATTGCTCTCCATGCTTGCATCACTATGATAGTAGCGCAGAATATAAGAAGGAGACGGCTTTCATTGGAGAAAAGTTTTCTTCTGAGATGTTTGCTGACGCGGCTGTTGATTTTCTGAATAGTGCAAAAGACGATGACCGTCCTTTTATGGCGTTTGTGTCTTTTACTTCACCTCACGACCCTCGTAATCAGTTGCCGGATTACGGAAAGAAATATAAAGCTGAAAACATAACGTTACCTGATAATTTTTTACCAGAACATTCGTTTGATAATGGTGAATTGGATATACGTGACGAATTGGTACTGCCACCACCTCGCACTGGAGCAAAAATGCAAGAGGAATTGGCATTATATTATGGTATGGTTAGTGAGGTGGATGTGCAGATTGGGAGGATTCTTCAGACTTTGGATGCTATTGGTGAACGTGACAATACAATCATTGTGTTTGCTTCGGACAATGGTTTGGCAATGGGGCAAAATGGTTTGTTGGGCAAACAGAGTTTGTACGAGCATAGTGTCGGGGTCCCTATGCTCATTATTGACCCGCGTGCGAAAATGTGCGGAAGGCAAACGGAAGCTTTGTGCTATTTGTATGATATTTATCCGACTCTTTGTGAACTTACCGGTTTGAAGATACCTACGTCGGTGACCGGGCGTTCTTTAAAACCGGTATTGGAAGGGAAAGTAGGTACACATAGAGAGGATTTATTCTTGATTTACTCTAACCAGCAACGAGGATTGGTCAAAGATAGATATAAATACATTATATATAATGTGGAGGGGAAAATCACGGAGCAGTTGTTTGACTTGCGGAATGACCCGGGCGAATTGGAAAATCTTGTGGAAATGGAACCGGATAAAGTTGTCACGTATAAATCTTTGTTGGTGCAAAGATTAAAAGAATATAGCGATTTTTGTGACTTGACTACTCCTTTATGGTGGAATGACGGACACAAACTTAAATGGGATGAATTAATAAATCTTTATCTATTTGAAGAATGAAAACAAAACGAGGATATGTATGTTTAGGATTGTTGCCGCTATTTCCAGAAATTTCGGTGGCAGCCGATGCTAGTGCTTCAAAGGAGCAAGAGGGGCGTCCAAACATCTTATTTATATTAAGTGATGATCATACTTCACAGGCTTGGGGGATATATGGCGGGGGGTTGGCCACTTATGCTCAAAACGAACATATTCGTCGTCTGGCAGCTGAAGGAGTGACATTGGATAATTGTTTTTGTACAAATTCCATATCCACTCCAAGTCGGGCTGCTATTCTGACCGGTAGATATAGTCATCGGAATGGTGTCTATACATTAGATGACAGCCTGGATGTTTCATTGCCCACTATTGCAAAAGTCTTGCAGAAATCTGGTTATCGGACAGGATTGGTGGGTAAATGGCATTTAAAATCTCAGCCGCAGGGGTTTGATTATTATTCTGTATTTCATGATCAGGGTGAATACCGTGATCCTACTTTTAAAAACAGCGACGAACCTTGGCCGGGACAGCGGAATTTCGGTGAACGTATTCATGGCTTTTCAACGGACATTGTGACGAAGAAGGCTATTGACTGGATGAAAAAGCAGGATAGAAGTCGGCCTTTTATGATGTGTTGTCATTTTAAAGCTACGCATGAACCGTATGATTTTCCGGAACGAATGAAGCATCTGTATGATGGAGTGGAATTTCCGGAACCGGAGAATTTGTTTGACTGGGGACCAGAAACGAATGGCAGAACTTTTAAAGGACAGCCTTTGGAGGAAATGGTCCGTCGTTGGGAAACAGCGTCAGTTGATCCCGATAAATGGTGGTGTCGTTATCCGGAATTACCCTTTTCTGCTAAAGGAATGAGTAAGATCGCTGTCCGTAAGGCTGCTTATCAGAAACTGATACGTGATTATATGCGTTGTGCGGCTACGGTAGATGATAATATAGGTAGATTATTGGATACATTGGATGAAATGGGAATTACTGAAAACACCATAGTGATATATGTGGCCGATCAAGGATATTTCTTAGGTGAACATGGCTTTTTTGATAAACGTATGTTTTATGAGGAAGCCGCACGTATGCCTTTTGTGATTCGCTATCCTCGTGAATTGCCGGCGGGAAAACGTTTGGATGATCTGATTCTGAATGTGGACTTTGCATCTACATTGGCAGATTTTGCAGGAACAGATGCACCGGACGGCGCTCAAGGTAGAAGCTTCAGGCAGAATCTGCATGGAGATACTCCGAAAGACTGGCGAAAATGTATTTATTATCGTTATTGGACACAGCATGAGATTCGTCCTGCTCATATTGGTGTAAGGAATGAACGTTACAAATTAATGTATTTGTATGGTGATAAATTAAATATGACTGGTTCGTCTGATTATGTATCCGAACCTTCGTGGGAATTTTATGATTTAAAAATAGATCCCAAAGAAGACCATAATGCATATAATGATAAGCAATATGCTGGGGTGATTGAGAAAATGAAAGAGGAGATGGTGCGTTTACGTAAAGAAGTGGGTGATACGGAGAAACCTTTTCAATAGTTTCATTGATAATATCTCTATCAATATAAAACAGGCTGTCCCTGAATGATTATGAGGCAGCCTGTTTTCTCACCTAAACCTTTTATCTTAATTATTTGCTATTATAAGCCGTCAACATCCAAACCAATTTTTCCTGTTCTTTCAGATAGTCGCTCATCATCGAAACGGTCACTTCATCTCCGGTTTGAGAAGCGATGGACAGAATTTTACGTTCTTCACCAATCAGATAACTGATACTCTGAAGGATATTGTTCAGTGCCTGTTCGCCGTTGCTCACCTTATCTACTTCACTGATATTTGCCATTTTCAAATAATCGCTGAATTTATTGGCAGGAGTACCGCCCAACATCAAGATACGTTCTGCAATTTCATCCACCTTTTCGGCAGTGTCGTCATACATCTTTTCGAATTGGCTGTGGAGAACAAAGAAATCGTGTCCTTTGATATTCCAGTGGAAACCGCGGAGATTGGTGTAATACACTTGGAAGTCTGCTAATAGTTGTTGCAAAGATGCTACTACGTTGTTTGCTCCCGATTCATTCAATTTGATAAATTCTAAAGTTTTCATATTCTTTTTATTTTTAATGATTTATACTTGTTTTCTTTTTTTCTGTACTGCAAAGATAAGGTGGAAAATGCTTGTTGTCAAACTGAAAATTTCTATCTTTGCATAGATGAAATCTATAACTTAATATGATTTGATAGATGACGATACAACAATTAGAATATATACTAGCCGTAGACCAGTTCAGGCATTTCGCACGGGCAGCCGAATATTGCCGTGTGACGCAACCCACTTTGAGTGCCATGATTCAGAAGCTGGAAGATGAATTGGGAGTAAAGTTGTTCGATAGGACAGTGCAACCCGTCTGCCCGACACCCATCGGGCAGAAAGTGATAGACCAGGCTCGTGTGATTCTGGCGCAGGCAGCTCAAGTAAAAGAAATCATCAGTGAAGATAAGCAGTCATTATCAGGTGTATTCCGCTTGGGAGTATTACCCACTATCGCTCCTTATTTGCTACCCCGCTTTTTCCCTCAACTGATGGAGAAATATCCCGAACTGGATATTCGTGTCACGGAAATGAAAACCCAGGATATTCAGCAAGCTTTGCATGCCGGCGATTTGGATGCAGGGATTATTGCCAGTAAATTAGAAGACACATTCTTGACGGAAGAAACTCTCTTCTATGAGCAATTCTATGCTTATGTATCACGGAAAGAACCTTCGTTCAAACATGACGTTATCCGCACTTCCGATATAACAGGCGAACATCTTTGGCTTTTGGACGAAGGACATTGCTTTCGTGACCAACTTGTCCGTTTCTGTCAGATGGAAGCGGTGAAGGTTAGTCAGATGGCTTATCGTTTGGGAAGCATGGAAACCTTTATGAGAATGGTAGAAAGCGGAAAAGGAATCACTTTTATTCCCGAACTGGCAGTAGCTCAATTGACGGAAGAACAGCGACAATTAGTACGTCCGTTTGCTATCCCCCGACCGACGCGGCAAGTGGTGTTGGCGACAAATAGAGATTTTATTCGTCATAGCCTGCTATGTGTTCTGAAAGAGGAAATAAAAGCTGCAGTCCCCAAAGAAATGCTTACTTTGCAGTCCATACAATGTTTGCTATAATAAATAGGAGATTGAGAGGATTCCGGAGAAATTCATAGGAGTGAAGTCATAGCTCGATCCTTGCTTGATAAATGTGTTTACGATGTGCTCCATGTGGTAGAGGCAAATATGATGTAAAAAAGTCCTTTGTTCATTTTATTGGCTTGTCTTTGCTTTCATTTTTGTATTAGTGGTGCTCGGCTCTACCGATTCGAAGAGGGGAGCGGGCAATCTGGCAGGACTTGCCATCGGTTTGACTCTTGTATTGGTACATATTGTATGTATTCCCATCACAGGGACTTCCCTTTATAAGAATAACTTCTTATATAAAGATAAAAGGGCGGCAGTTTCACAACTACCGCCCTCTTTTGCGTAATTAATATATTATATTAAAAAAGAGTGTGTTTTGCACGTTTACATTAGATTTATAATCTTAGGGAAACTTTACTTCATAAGTTTTCGGTCCGCCATATAAAGTGTTGACGCGGATCCTTAATCCTTTTTTCCCTTCCATCCGGTTTTTAATCTTATCCAGTTTGAAAGATACATATCCTTCGCCCAGGCTTTGAGGATAATCACCTTCACTGTTATGACGGAATTCCAGATTGATATATTCGTCCTCCGCACTGTCTTCGTCAGCAGTGGGAGCAGTCTCTTCTTTGTCATTAATCACCAGATTCAGGAAATGTTTTTTATCTTCACTATGCGTTCCATAATATTGGAATTCAATCGTTAGATATTTATTATCCTTGTTGATCCACATATAAGTCGTGTTGATCTTGTCATCTCCGACTTTTTCTTCATCGTTGTCATCTTCACCCATCGTGATGATGTCTTTAGTTAAGATTGGATTGATACCTCTCACCTGAATATTAAGGTCGTATCCGTTCACAGGCTCTTCCAGCTCGTTGAATATCACAAAAGCTCGTTGTCCTTCCACCCAATCTTTATTACTCCATCCTTGCGCATTGCTGGGATACATCTTTTTCCCGTCATCCAAAGTGAAATAAAATTCCTTGCTATCCTGGCTAATCATATTGATGGTACTGACAACCAGAAGATCGGACGGGTTGTCATCGTCGTCCAAACATGACTGGAGAATCGGCATTGTAGTCATAATAGCAAAGATAAAGGCAATGAATTTAAATTTCTTCATATACTTATTTAAGTTTTAGATTATATAAAATGGTTCCTTTGTATTGTGAAAATGCAGTGGGATAGAAAATATTGCATTTGAATCTGTTAAAGAAACAAAAGTGATAAAAGAGTTGTTCTCTCTATGCAGTATTTCTATCTTTGCTGCATTTATAAGTTAAACACGTGTATAAGAGAATGGAAGAATTAGAGTTGTCGGAACAATGCAGGCTAGGCAATAACCAAGCTCGCAAAGAACTGTATGAGCAGTATGCGGGACGTATGCTTGGCATCTGTCTTCGCTATACCGGCGACCGTGATACAGCCCAGGATCTGCTTCACGACGGTTTTTTAAAGATATTCGATTCCTTCGACAAGTTCACCTGGAGGGGTGAAGGCTCCCTGCGGGCCTGGATGGAAAGGGTGATGGTCAACACAGCTTTGCAATATCTCCGGAAAAATGATGTAATCAATCAGTCGGCACCATTAGAAGAGTTGCCTGAAGAATATGAAGAACCGGACGCTTCTGATGTAGAAGCTATTCCACAGAAAGTGTTGATGCAGTTTATAGAAGAACTACCTGCCGGATATCGTACAGTGTTTAACCTTTATACATTCGAAGACAAATCGCATAAAGAAATCGCACAGGAATTAGGTATTAATGAAAAATCTTCGGCTTCGCAGCTATTTCGTGCGAAGAGTGTATTGGCAAAAAGAGTAAAAGAATGGATAATGCATAATGGATAGATAGAGATGGAAGAGAAAGAATTGTGGATGAATAAGTTGAAGGAGAAGCTCGCGGATTATTCCGAGCCGGTGCCTGCTTCCGGTTGGGAACAACTGGAGAAAGAACTTATGCCTCCTGTGGAGAAGAAAATATATCCTTATCGAAAATGGATGATGGCTGCTGCAGCTGTTATATTGTTAGCCGTCGTTTCGTCGGTAAGTCTATATTTCCTGGGGACACCGGCTGCGGATGAAATACGTCATATAAAGACTCCGGCATTGGCATCTACACCCGATGCGTTGCCGGGTGTGCAACAACCGGATGTGCAGGGCACTTCCGTAGAACCCGTCTTGCGACCAGTGGCTCGTGAAGACCGTTTGGCGAAAATTGATAAGAATCTTACAGAACAGAAAACAAATGCAGGTCAATCTGCAATAGAAAATAATAACGAACCTGTAACAGGGAATGAAAATAATCCTGTGATTGAGAAAGATCAGACGCTCAAAGGTGAGACGGAACAGACGAAAAATGAAGCAAGGCAGGTAGACAGTGAAAATGTGGGTCAGGCTACACAGTCACAGGATACCGAATGGCCGAACAACAGGCCGCGTCGCCCTTCCGGCAGAGACAAGCTGCATATTCCAGCAGAAAAAAGAGCATCTCAAAAAGGAACATGGTCCATGGGGCTATCGGTTGGAAATTCGGGCGGAGCATCCACAGAAGTCGGTGCCGGCTCTCATGCTTATATGTCTCGTGTGAATATGCTTTCTGTTTCCAACGGTCTGATGGAGATACCTAACGATCAGACATTGGTTTTTGAAGATGGAGTGCCTTATCTGCGTCAGGCAAAACAAGTGGTCGACATTAAGCACCATCAACCTATTTCTTTCGGATTGTCTGTCCGTAAAGGACTGGTCAAAGGATTCTCTCTCGAAACGGGATTGACTTACACATTGCTTTCTTCGGATGCGAAACTGGCGGGTGAAGATCAGCAGATAGAACAAAAACTTCATTATGTCGGTATTCCGCTGCGTGCCAACTGGAATTTCCTTGATAAAAAACTCATCACTCTCTACGTCTCCGGTGGAGGTATGGTGGAAAAATGTGTTTATGGAAAGCTCGGTTCCGAGAAAGAAACGGTGAAACCTCTGCAATTCTCGGTATCCGGTGCGGTAGGTGCACAGGTGAACGCAACGAAACGTCTGGGTATCTATGTAGAACCCGGTGTTGCTTATTATTTTGATGACGGTTCGGATATACAGACCATACGTAAAGAGAATCCGTTTAACTTCAATATACAGGCTGGTATCCGCTTGACTTATTAATGCGAACTACCTTACTGAACATAGTGACGGTATCCGTTCAAGATAGCGTCACTATCCTGATATTAGTATCTTTTTCCTCATAAAAATCGGATAATTGAGAAAATATTAATAATATTGTCACCTGTTAATGGTCTATGGTTGCATACCTTTGTTGCAAAATTCTAAGCTATGGTGAATTTTACAGATGAAAAACATTTATTAATCGATTTAAAAGACGGTTCTTTTCAAGCATTTGAAAGATTGTATAATATGTACAGCGGTAAACTGTACAATTTCATTATGCGGCTTTCTTCCGGCAATCAATATATGGCTGAAGAAGTGGTGCAATCCACTTTTATCCGTATATGGGAAGTACGTGAGAAAGTCGATACGAACGCTTCATTTATTTCTTTTCTTTGTACGATAGCCAAAAATTTACTGATGAACATGTACCAGCGTCAGACCGTTGAATATGTTTACAATGAATATCTACTGAAAAGCAGTGTGGATCGTGATTCGCAAACAGAAGAGAATATTGATCTTCATTTCTTGAACGACTATATCGACTCATTAGCGGAAGAATTGCCGGCACAGCGAAAAAAAATATTTATCCTAAGTAAGCGTCAGAACTATACGAATAAGGAAATTGCCGAAATGATGGGAATTTCTGAAAGTACAGTTGCTACACAATTATCTTTGGCGGTGAAGTTTATGCGTGAGCAGTTGATGAAGCATTACGATAAGGTAATTGCGCTTCTGATCGCCTTTTTTGTTAATGAAATGTAATTGTAATACACGTTTTTGGATAGTAGATAGGATGAAAATGTATACTTGTAAATAAGCAGGAAAGAAGATGGATAAAATATATTATAAAGAACTGATTGAAAAGTATTTCGATGGAAATATAACGGATGCTGAAATAAAAGAGCTCTCCGATTGGATAAAGAACGATCGCCATTTACAGAACTGGTGGGAAGAAGAATTTTCCAAATCGGATGCCGACATTAATCCAGTACTGCGTGACAAACTATTTGCCCGAATCAAAGAACAGACGCAGGGAAAAGAAGAGACACAGGGAAAAGAGAAAACAAGAACTATTCGTATGAATCCTTGGAAATGGGCTGCCGCCATCGTTTTACCCATTTGTATTGCCTTCTTCACCTACTATCTTATAGATTCTTCGCAAACAGTGGGAGCGCCCTTTATAGTAAAAGCCGATAAAGGAGATAAAGCAACCATCGAATTGCCGGACGGAACGAATGTCGTTCTCAATTCAGCTTCACAATTAAGCTATCTGAATAACTTCGGAGAAAATGTGCGTCGTGTGCAACTGAATGGTGAAGCCTATTTCAAAGTAGCTCATGATGAAAAGCGCGCCTTTATTGTACAGGTAGGCGATTTGGAAGTGAAAGTACTCGGTACTTCTTTTAATGTATCTGCCTATGAAGATGCCAAAGACGTGACGGTCGTTCTTTTGGAAGGAAAAGTAGGAGTCTATGCGCAGAAAACATCGCATATCATGAAGCCCGGCGACAAAATAGAATATAATAAAGCCACTCATAAGATAACAGCCACTCAAGTACACCCGAGTGACTATATTGAATGGACGAAAGGAAATATTTATTTTGAGAAAGAATCTTTGGAAAATATAATGAAAACCCTTTCACGTATCTATGACGTAGAGATTCGTTTCGACTCCAATAAACTACCTAATGAATATTTCACCGGAACCATTCCGGGAGGTGGCATACAGAATGCATTGAATATCCTGATGCTTACTTCACCTTTCTATTATGAAATGGACGGTTCGGTGATTGTTTTGAAGGAGAAATAGATAGTAATTTTTGATTGATATAAAAAGGTCATTCTTTGTGTTTTCAAGAATGGCTTTTTTTATTGAAATACTTAATAAAAGTTAAAGGGGAATAGGGGTTTGGATGGAATGAGGTAGTAACTTGTATACCTATCAAATAACTTAAAAGTATTGATATATGAAACACAGAACAACTTTTGTTAAACTCCCGCAAACTCATATAGGGAGAAGTAAAAACTGGAAAGTATTGCGGACTATTTGTTTTATGTTATTCCTGAATTTTTCTTTTGAAACTTATTCCCAAATAACGATGAACGTGAAAGAACTTTCTTTGAGAGCTTCCTTAAGGAAGGTTGAACTGGTAAGTAATTATAGGTTTTTCTATAATGAGAATCTTCCAGAATTAAATCAGAAAATATCTTTGAATGTAAAGGATGCAACAATTGATCAGACAATGAAGCAACTTCTGGATGGGATGGAATTGACTTACACCCATGAACACGAAAATGTTATCGTTTTAGTTCGTAAAACTCAACAGAGTAAACAATCCACAAAGAAAATAACAGGTACGATAGTCGATGAACATGGGAATCCGATTGTTGGTGCCAGTATAACAGTTAAAGGAACTTCTAACGGAACGATTACAGATTTGGATGGCCGTTTTTCTTTAGAGATACCATTGGGAACAACACAATTATGGGCTTCATATATAGGTTATATTGATCAGGCCGTTTTGCTTAACAATAGATCAAATATAACAATCTCTTTGAAAGAGAATATTGAATTGTTGGATGAAGTTGTTGTTGTAGGTTATAGCGCTCAGAAAAAAGTGAACTTGACCGGTTCTGTGGCTTCGGTGAATAGTGATGTTTTGGCTGCCCGTCCAATTCATAATGCGGTAACTGGATTGCAAGGTAGTTTACCTGGAGTTTCTATTACAAATACAACGAGCCGTCCGGGTGATAATAATACTAGTATACGGATTCGTGGTATTGGAACACTGAATAATTCTAACCCTTTGATTTTGATTGATGGGGTAGAGGGTAATATCAATACGTTAAATCCGAGTGATATAGAATCTGTTTCAGTTCTAAAAGATGCAGCCTCATCTGCAATCTATGGTTCACGCGCGGCTAATGGAGTTATTTTGGTAACAACTAAGAAGGCGAATAAGGATATGACTCCTACGATTACTTACTCTGGTTTTTTTGCTTTGCAAACTCCGACTGCTCTTCCTGAAATGTGTGATGCGGTTGAATATTTGACTTTATTGAAGGAGGCGACTGCCAATGTCGGTAAGCCATGGGGATATACTCAGGAGGATGTTGATGCTGTAATAAACAGAACAGACCTCAATAATAGGGCTAATGTCAATTGGGTGGATGAGCTTTATAGAAGTACGGCGCCACAGCACGGACATAATGTAAGTTTGAATGGAGGAAGTAAATCCCTTGGTTATTATCTGTCATACGGTAATTTGTCAACATCAGGATTATTTGTAGGCAATGGTTACCATGCATCAAGAAATAATCTTCGAGTGAAAGTTACCACTACTATGTTGGATAGAGTAAAAATTGATGCAAACTTTGGATATACTGACGTGGATAATTGGACTCCTGCCAGTAGTGATTCGTCAAGTGACGGTCTTTTCTATAAAGCACTAAGGAGTTCTCCATTAACTCCTGTTCGTTTTACAGATGGAGGATGGGGGTATGGAGGGAGTTCTGCCAATCCGATAGCTATTATATATGATGGTGGTTTTATTAACTACAAAGCTCGTGAAACAAACCTGAGTTTGGGTGGTGAAATGGAAATTTTGAAAGGATTTACTGCCAAAATACAATATGCTACTCGTCTCAAAGATGTATTGCGTAAGCAGCAGAGTAATAAGATACAGCATTATATACCGGATACAGATACTCCTTTGGCTTCTTCGTCTACTACTAGCAGCATTTCTCAGAGAGATATTTCAGAACGTTATCAGAACATCCTTGTACAAGGTGATTATGAACGGACATTTGGTAAACATACGGTTCATTTATTGGCAGGGTTTTCACAGGAGTGGAATGAAAACCAAACAATGAACGCATCTCGTCAAGATTTGGTATCTGATGATTTACATGTACTTAATGCTGGAACCGAGAAATTTGATAACGATGGCATGGGCGAGGAATGGGCGCTTCGTTCTGGTTTTGGAAGAATCAATTATAACTTTGATGACCGTTATTTGTTTGAAGCAAACTTACGCTATGATTTATCTTCCCGTTTTCATCCCGATCATAGAGGAGGATATTTTCCTTCTGTTTCTGCTGCTTGGAGAATATCTGAAGAGACATTTATGAGGCGTACACGAAGTTGGCTTGATAATTTGAAATTCCGGCTTTCATATGGAACTTTAGGAAACCAATATACATCATCGCTTTATCCTTATATGGCTACTATAGAACCGACTACTTCTATAATGCCTATTGGAGGAAGTATAACCTCAGCTATGCGGCAGAATAGTGCTTCTAATAGGTATATTACGTGGGAGACTATAAAAATGACCAATTTAGGGTTAGACATGGGCTTGTTTAACAATAAGTTAAATATGTCATTCGATTATTTTATAAAGGATACAGATGATATATTGTTAAGAGTTGAATTACCAGGAGTATTGGGTGTGACGGAGCCTTACCAGAATGCAGGTAAGGTACGTAATAAGGGATGGGAGTTAGCTCTTTCCTGGAAAGATAAGATCGGTAAAAACTTTACTTATGGTGTGGATTTCAACTTATCTGATGTTAAGAATGAGGTCGTAAGTATGGGTAATACTGCAGATGATTTTAGTGGTGATCAGATACGTGCTGTTGGCTATCCTATCGATGCTTTTTGGGGATTTCAGGCTGATGGGCTCTATACTGTAGATGATTTTGACTATGATGTGAATACAGGAAAGTATACTCCTAAAAAAAGTACTCCGGTTATAGAAGAATTGAGAACAAAGGTGCAGCCAGGAGATATTAAATACCGGGATTTGGATGGTGATGGTGAGATAACAACAAAGGATGACCGTACTTATATTGGTAGTGCTATTCCTAGATATACATACTCTTTAGGGGTAAATGCAGCATGGAAAGGCATTGATCTTAAAGTGTTTCTGCAAGGTGTAGGCAAGTGTGACGGTTACGTTGGCGGAATGGGACGACATGCTTTTACAGAAGTCGCGAACTATCCTCAGAAAGTACATTTAGACCGTTGGACATGGGACAACCAAAATTCTCATGCTACTTATCCTCGTTTTACATATGATGAAACATATAATAAGAAGTTTTCTTCGTTTTGGATTGAAGATGCATCTTATCTACGTGTGAAGAATATTCAATTGGGATATACATTCCCGGCTCAAAAGATTAATTTCTTGTCAAAACTGCGTATTAGTAATTTAAGAGTTTATTTTTCGGGGGAGAATTTGTGGACTTTGACAGATTTCTTTTCTTCATATGATCCGGAATCTCCTATAAGTGATGGCGGTTATTATCCTATTACAGCTTCTTATTCGTTTGGTTTAAGTATAACCTTAAAATAATTATTTGGTATGAAAGTAAATAGTAAAATATTAATCGGTTTAATTTGTGTCATTATATTGAGCGGATGTAATGATTCGTTTCTGGATAGAATCCCATTGGATGATTTGACAGATGAGACTTACTGGAAAACGGAAGAACACCTTATTCTTGCCGCGAATGCTTGTATTAATGGTTTGCGTGGGAAAGGAACATCAGTCGATATGGAAATGTTGGGAGATAATGTTGTAAGAGAACGAAGTGCAAGTTATAAGAATATAGGTGCGGGTACATTTACAAGTGATTTATCTACTATTAATTCGGAGTGGGATACTAACTATAATGGAATTCGTCGTTGTAATCATTTCCTTGAGAATTATGAAAGAGCGGAAAAGGTTGCTCCGGAAAAAAGAGAAAGATATGCCGGAGAAGCCCGTTTTATGCGTGCATACCATTACGTATATTTGATAAATTTCTTTGGTGATGTTCCCTGGGTAACCCGTACATTGGATATTAGTGATTCGGAGTTGTATGGAGCACGTGAAGATAAAGAAAAACTGGTAGATTGGGTACTAAAAGAATTAGAACTGTCAAGTAACCAATTACCTTATGCTAAAGATTTGAAAACGACAGAATTTGGAAGACCTTCCAAAGAAGCGGCTTGGGCTCTTAGTTCTCGTTTTGCCCTTTATCATGAGCGTTGGGATATTGCTGTTTCAAGTGCGGAGCTAGTAATGGAGACCGGTTATCATGAATTATATAGTAACGGAAATCCTGCTACATCCTATTATGAAATGTTTACTTATGCGGGGAATGCTTCTAAGAATAGTAAGAACAAAGAGTTTATTTTAACAAGAGTTTTTAGTGAGGATGCTAAGCAAACGCATAACTTGAGTCGTGAATTACAGGTGCCTAATGAAGAGGCACGAATGGCTCCTTCACGTTCATTGGTAGATGCATATTTATGCAATGGATTGCCTGTTACTAATCCGGCTAGCGGTTATAATGATAAGACATATGTAACTTTGTTTGACGGACGAGACCCAAGATTAGAACAAACTGTATTAAAACGGGCTACTAAATGGGGAGGAAACCCACAGAACAGTACATATTATCAACCCAAACTTGGTGGAACAGCTTTGTCTGGTTGTAGAACTCCGTCAGGCTGGTATTTTAGAAAGTTTGTGGAGATATCGGCAGTTGCCAGATATAATAAGGATATGAATGACATACCCTTGATTCGTTATGCGGAGGTTCTTCTGAATTGGATTGAAGCAAAGTATATGAGAGGTGATCAAATAGACCAAACAGATATCAACAGTTCTATTAATCTGTTGAGGGGTAGAGTTGCTGCTCCTTTGATGATTCTTGCAGATTTGGAGTCGAATGGCATGAACTTGCGTGATGAGATACGTCGGGAAAGAAGAGTGGAGTTAGCTCTTGAGGGTGAACGTTATTTTGATATACTACGTTGGAAACAAGGTAAATTGTTGTCGGAAGACGTGAAAGGAATACGCAAAGCATCTCTGAATCCAGATCAACAGGTCTTTGTTGATGACTTGCCGTTGGATGAAGATGGGAATATAATTTTGATGACTGGTAGAATCTTTGTTGAACCGAAAAACTATTTATGGCCGGTTCCTTTTATTCAAACCCAAAGAAATCCGAACTTACTACCAAATAATCCCGGTTGGGAATAAACTTAGATAAATAATGAGTCCATTTGAAACGGCTTATTTTGAGTTGTATATTTCGGATGGACTCCATAACATGAAGAATATGAGAACTAGTAATTTTTTTCTTGGCTTGACCATATTTTTACTGGCAGCTTGTTCTTCATCTATTGATGAAGACTTGGACATAAAAAAAGATGTTGATGATCCGGTTTCTGAAAAAACATTTTCTTTGCTTTCTGTTGATGTCGGATACATAGAAAATGCAGACGCTTTAGCCGGACTGATTGGTGATGTTAATAGTGATATTGCAGCCATACAGAGAACCGGAAATGGTTTTCCAATGAAAACGGCCTACGCTTTAAGCAAAAAAGGTCAAAGGTGGCAAAATCACTTTTTTAGTGAGTCTTATCTTGTTCCGGGGAAGGGAACCGGTTTTCTATCTAAATCCATTATTAATTCAACAGAAAAGAAAGAGTTGGGTGACGTTTTATCACTTGGTATTGTAACATATCAGCTTGAAGATGGTGAAGATGTTTGGGTTGCGACTTGTAGGTTTGATGAAAATGATGCCGATAAGCAACTTCGACAAGCAGAAGCTTTGGCTAACTTTGCTGATATTGTGTCGAAAAAGTTAGTGATTGCTGCTGCGGTTTATGCTGACGAATCTAGTTCTGTCTTTGATATATTGGATAGGAAATATCGTAAGATATACAATTCGGCGGAAAATAATTCTCTAAGTTCCAAGACTGAATATAATTTCATATTGGCTCCTTTAAAACAGAATTGGACTACTCAGCTTATACAAATAGAAGGAGAAGAATTGACTTCAGTTTACAAGGCTACTTGGGTTAAAATGATATTGAAATAGAATGTTAAATGGAATTAGATTATAATAAAATGAAAAAGTTTTTTTTGATTGCTGTATTATTGAATATGTTGTTTGACGGTTATGCGCAGACAACCTTAAAAGTCATGTCTTTTAATATACATGCCGGGGCTGATGCTTCATTGGAACAATTGGCTTCTTTTATAAAAAAACAAAATCCAGATGTTGTAGCGTTACAAGAGGTAGATTACTATACTACTCGTTCTAAAGGAGTTGATATGTTATTGGAATTATCATACCTGACTGGTATGCATGGGATGTTTTTCCCAGCAATTGATGCTCATGGTGGAAAGTATGGGAATGCTATTTTAAGCAAATATAGTTTTGATGAGACACAAAAGAAAATATTGCCTTATACTTCGGGGACAGAAAAGCGTTGTGCTGCCATTGTGAAAATAGTACTAGATGATGGTACTTCCGTGTGCGTTGTCGGTACACATTTGGATATGGCGAATCTTTCTAATGGTTTGTTGCAAGTAGGAGAATTGACAAAGATACCTCAGACAGGAGAGTTGTGTGTCTTGGCAGGTGACTTGAACAGAAGAGTTGGTACGGAACATATCAACTTACTAAGTACTGTATGGGATTTAGCCGTAAGTAACACTTTTGATCATGTGGCTTATTATCCTCAAAATAGATGGGTGGTGAAAGAAACTAAAATTTTTGAAGAAGTACTTTCTGACCATAAAGCTATAATGGCAGTTTTAGAAATCAAATAAGGAGTGGAATACTTTACTTACCTCATTAATAAATTGAAATAATAAAAAATGAATAGAGCAGAATTTTTAAGAATAATGGGAGCTGGTGCAGCAGCTGCCGCGATGAGTAATTTTACATCAGTATCTCAAGCAATGGAAAGCCTGCAACAGAAAAAAAAACAGAATAATGGGCTTATAGAGGAACTATCGTCTACTCTTGAAAGTCAAGAAGCAGTAGTAGATAAGCCAATAACAGCGATTGTTATTGGTGCTGGTGCCCGGGGGCGCACCTATGCAAGTTATTCGGAGCATTTTTCAAAATCACTGAAAATAGTTGGTGTGGCAGATATAAATAAAGAACGAAAACTACACTTGAAAAATAAATATAATTTATCAGATGAACATTGTTTTAATGATTGGTCTGAAGTATTCAGTATTCCTAAATTCGCGGATGCCGTCATTATTGCTACTCCGGATAATTTACACTATCATCCTTGTTTGAAGGCATTGGAAGCTGGTTATGATGTTTTACTGGAGAAACCGGTCGCTCAATCTGTAAAAGAATGTACGGATATTCTGAAGTATGCCAAGAAATATAATCGCATTGTGGGGATATGCCATGTGTTGCGCTATGCTCCCTATTTTATGGCGATGAAGAAAGTTTTGGACGCAGGTATGATTGGCGATATTGTCAGTATTCAACATATGGAATGTATTCGCTTCCATCATATGGCTCACTCATATGTTCGCGGTAATTGGAAGAGTGCTCGGGAAACTACTCCTATTGTTATAGCAAAATCGTGTCATGACATGGATATGATGCGTTGGTTAGTCAACAAACCGTGCAAGTCTCTTAGTTCTTATGGTGGCTTAACTTTGTTTAAGCGCGAAAATGCCCCGGCTGGATCTACGGAACGTTGCCTTGATTGTGCTGTGGAGGCAGAATGTCCTTACTCGGCTAAACGTATTTATTTGAAAGATAGACGTTATCTTTATGTGTTTGATATTCCGGATAATGAACGGAATGATAAAAAATATGCTTCGTTGATTATGGACAAATTAAGAACTACAGATTATGGACGTTGCGTTTTTAGATGCAATAATGATCAGTGCGATCATTTTGTTACTTCAATGGAGTTTGAAGGAAACATTACTGGTGCTTTTTCTATGGAGGCATTTACGGCAACTGGCGGTCGATTGACTTGTATTATGGGCACTAAAGGATGGCTGAAAGGAGATATGAAGAAGTTTGAGGTGACGGATTTCTTAACCAATAAACATTCTGTCTGGAATCAGGATATATCATCTTTGCCCGGATATGAGGGGCATGCAGGTGGTGACTTTGGCATTGTCAAAGATTTTGTTTTAGCAGTGGCTAACCAAGATGCTTCTTATCTGACCAGCTCAATTGATCTTTCTATTGAAAGCCATGTGATGGGATTTGAGGCTGAACATAGTCGGGTACTTAAAAAGAGGATTGAGCTATAATGACCGTATATTCTCCACCGGATATATATATGGTGGAGAATTAAAATATCAGACATTTTGGGGAGATAGGAAAAGAGAAGGAAGAACGATAAAATAATGAATGAATATTGAAATGAGATTATATTGTATTTTATTATATGTATTTATATTATCTGGATTGCATGCTCAACAGGCAGAAAATAGGGAGTATCGAAAAAATCAAACCTTTATAGGGAATGATAGTGATATTATGGTTGTATCTCACCGTGCCGATTGGCGTAATGCACCAGAGAATTCATTACAAGGTATACAAAACTGTATTGATATGGGAGTTGACATGGTGGAAATAGATTTAAAAAAAACGAAAGATGGACATTTGGTGTTGATTCATGACAGAACGGTAGATCGTACAATGAATGGAAAAGGGAAAGTGGAAGATTATACCTTGGCGGAATTGAAAGCAATGCAGTTGAAAAATGGGGTAGGTTGTAAAACGAGACACCAAATTCCTACATTAGAAGAAGTCATGCTGCTGTGTAAAGGGAAAGTTATGGTAAATATTGATAAAGGATATGATTATTTTCAGGAAGTTTATGCTGTTCTTGAGAAAACAGGAACAATAGAATGTTGTGTAATTAAAGCCGAACTTCCTTACGAACAAGTTAAAGCAGAAAATGGTGATGTGTTAGATAAAGTAATTTTTATGCCTGTTGTGCAGCTTCATAAAGAAGGAGCGGAAGCTGTCATTGATAGTTATCAGACACACATGAAACCTGCTGCCTATGAACTGGTTTTTGATAATGACAGTCCGGAGATTCTTAATTTGATAAAGAAAGTACGTAATACAGGCTCTAATCTTTTTATAAATTCGCTTTGGCCTGAACTATGTGGCGGCCATGATGACGACCGCGCAGTAGAACTTCATCAGCCGGATGAAAGTTGGGGGTGGATAATTGCCCAGGGAGCCAAGCTAATTCAAACAGATCGTCCTGCTTTATTATTGGAGTATTTGCGTAACAAGAAACTTCACGATTAAACGCACTTCCTTCATGTTGAAACAACTAATCAATTTTTACAAGGTCTCTTCACCGAGACCTTGTAACGGAGAAACTTTGTCTTCATCCGATGCCCGCCGTTTGAAGTTTCTGAAATGGTCTACCTTCCTTTCTGCGACTTTTGGTTACGGTATGTATTATGTGTGCCGTCTTAGTCTGAATGTCGTAAAGAAACCTATTGTAGATGAAGGCATTTTTTCGGAAACAGAGTTAGGCATCATAGGTTCCGTATTGTTTTTCACCTATGCCATCGGGAAATTCACGAACGGTTTCCTTGCCGACCGCAGCAATATCAACCGTTTTATGACTACCGGTTTATTGATAACTGCTTTGGTTAACCTCTGTCTCGGTTTTACTAATTCTTTTATCCTGTTCGCTATCCTTTGGGGGATTAGCGGCTGGTTTCAATCTATGGGAGCAGCCTCTTGTGTAGTAGGGCTTTCTCGTTGGTTCACGGACAAAGAGCGCGGTTCATACTATGGCTTTTGGTCTGCGAGCCATAATATCGGCGAAGCGTTGACTTTTCTGATAATAGCCTCAATTGTCAGTGTGTTGGGCTGGCGGTATGGTTTCTTCGGAGCCGGTATAGTGGGATTGATAGGAGCGTTGATCGTCTGGAAGTTCTTCCATGATACTCCCGAAAGCATGGGATTTCCTTCGGTGAATGTTCCCAAACAGAAAAAGGAAATGAGTGAGACAGAAACGGCTGATTTTAATAAAGCACAGCGTCAGGTATTGCTGATGCCTGCCATTTGGATACTGGCTCTTTCGAGTGCTTTTATGTATATCAGTCGTTATGCTATCAATAGTTGGGGCGTTTTTTATTTGGAAGCTCAAAAGGGTTACTCCACCTTGGATGCCAGTTTTATCATTTCTATTTGTCCGGTCTGTGGCATAATCGGTACTATGTTTTCAGGTGTTATTTCCGATAAGTTATTTGGTGGACGTCGCAATGTTCCTGCGTTAATTTTCGGGTTGATGAATGTGTTTGCTCTTTGTTTGTTTCTCTTAGTTCCGGGAGCTCATTTTTGGATAGACGTGTTGGCAATGGTTCTTTTCGGTTTAGGTATCGGAGTTTTGATCTGTTTTCTGGGTGGTTTGATGGCAGTGGATATTGCTCCCCGTAATGCTTCGGGTGCTGCATTGGGAGTAGTCGGTATTGCCAGCTACATCGGTGCCGGATTGCAGGACGTGATGAGCGGTATACTGATAGAAGGGCAAAAGACTGTTCAGAATGGAGTAGATGTTTATGACTTTACCTATATCAATTGGTTTTGGATTGGTGCTGCTTTGCTTTCGGTGTTGTTTGCTTTGCTGGTATGGAATGCAAAATCAAAAGAAATGGATTAAAGTGAGTACATTAGGTTAGAATATAAGTCTTTGTTTTCGAGGTATTAGACACCATTCCGGGAAGTAAGTAATGATTGCTTATCTTTCTGGAATGGCTTTTTTATAATCAATTAAATAGAAAGTTTTATGGAAAATTCATTGAATGATGAATTATTGTGTTCATTGAAAGACGAACTTCGTGAAGTAACCGCACAAATCAATGTGCATAGTGAAAAATTAATGGATCTGCTCGACCAAAAAAAAGAATCGTCAGTCAACTGACTCGAGAGATGTCGCATCTCACGCCTGTCATCATCGAGTATCGGGGAAATCCGAAGCAATATGTCTCTGTTGTGCTCGATGCCATCAATCTGGGTAGGTTGACGTATGACGGAGTAGCAAATTGCGAACAGACTTTTCGTGCGTTAGCAAGCGTTGTAGATGTGATAAGCCCTAAGAATGGGAAAACGCTTAGTGTAGAGACGCTAGTGGCTTATGAGAAGAAAAAGCGTGCAGGAGAATTTGAGGAAAAATAATATAAAATAAAAAGACGATTGTTGTATAGTTGAACAACAATTCGTATATTTGCAGTATGGAAAAGAAACGTAAGATCCGTACTGAAATAGATAAAGCATTAAAAATAAAGGAGGAATATTATGCAGATAAACAATCATCAAATAGTAGATTATGACGCTGTTCTTGATGCGAAATTTGGAGCAGAAGGTACTCCCGAACGTGCGGAAGCAGAAGAAAAAGCGTATGCTTTCTACACCGGGCAAATTATCGAAGACGCAAGGAAAAAGGCTAAGATTACTCAAGCAGAATTAGCCCGGCGTATCGGTTCCGACCGTTCTTATATTTCAAGAGTGGAAAGTGGTCAGACAGAACCTAAGGTTTCTACCTTCTATCGCATCATGAATGCGTTAGGTTGTAGGATCGAATTTTCGATGTCTTTATAAGAAGCGATTAAAAAAAACATGGTGGGAAATTTGAAAAAGATAACTGTCTTTTTCAAATTTCCCACCGTTTTTTTGAGGAAGAAAAAGGAAAAGGTGAGGGTAGGTGAGGGTAAATTTCTAACATTCGTATTTTTTTTAGAAGAAAATAGAAGAATAGAAATAAGAAATATAAAAATGAAAAGTTGCAAAAGTACCCTCACCAACCCTCACCTTTTTGCGTGCGAAGGAGATGAAATCTTATTCATATAGCCTGTTTGATTTCACCTGTTCCGTATCAATAATGAATACAGTGTATCTTCTCCCGTTTTTTCCCTTATGAAATTCAAAGCCGTGTTTGGACATCACTTTTCCTAGTTGGGCTTTGGTTCCGTGAGAATATTGATACCCCGTTCGTTCGCGAATCAATTCCGCAATTTCAGTGACCGTCAGATAATGCACCTTTTCGAAACGTTCCGGTTTGCGGATATGTGTCAACACCAGTTCTTCTTCCGGTGAGTGGAAAATGAAATCCTCGTTGTTCTCTTCAATCCGTGAGTTTTCCGATTGGGTGAACCAATACTGATACCCCGGCTTGTTGAGCAGATACTTGATTTGTGCATACAACTGCGCGTAGTTTATTTTGATAAACTCCATCGAGTTGACATGAAAGCAGAGAAAACGGCGGTTACCTGTGGTGTCGTGAAGCACTTCCTGGTAATTGCATGTGCCGGCAAAAGAAGCCGTATGAGGAAAGTTTTGCGAACGCCGCGCGTATGGCAGGCGGATGCTGATTACTTTGCGGGTAACCAAATCCTTGAAGATATTCAGTTCCCGTCCGCTCATCCCTTCAAACTCATCCAGATTGATAAGCATTGCCTGCGCTATTTTGGCTAGATCATCCTTGTTGCTCGGGTTGATAAGACCGGTAGAAAGATAGGCGCGCAATTCGGGCGGCAGCAGGTTGTTGATAAACGTAGTCTTTCCGATGTTCTGTATTTCGCTGCAAAGCAACAAAACAGTGTGGTTCACCACATCGTCTTGTGTGGCGGCAGCGCACATTCCCACCAGATAACGTTCCAGACATTCTACCCAAAATTTCTGGTGACTAGTATGCACGCTGTTGGCAAGGATACCGATATAATCCGTTCCGTCCCATTCAGGCAGCGAGTCTAAATACTCGCGAATAGGATGGTAGGTGATGCTGAAGTCGGAGTAGATCAGATTCTGAATCGTCTTGACGGTGCACGAATAGCCCAGTTCGTTCATCTCCATCCAAATGCTGTTTTCCATCATTTCGTCGAGAATATGGAAAGGTTCCGGTTGCTCCGTGTCCGTTTTCCTTCTGCGATATTCCATGATATGAAGCACTTCGTTGTAGCGTGTATCGTAATTTTCTTTGATATGTTGCTCAATCTGTAACATTCGCTTCTGCGTACTATTCAGCTTGCGGGTGTCGAATTCCTCGTTGTGTCCGTAAGCACTCCCGATTAGTGCGTCCATTTCATCCGCGGGAAGATCGGTGAACTGGCTCTTGATAAAAGCTGCCGCCTCTTCCTGGGGGACGCCGTAGCGATTGTACATACAAGCCAGGCAATGCAGGTAGTTGTTCCGGTTGCCGGTGACGTACTTTTCGGATTTATTGTGATAATAGTTCAGAGTCACCATTAAGGAAGCGTGCGAGGAATGGTAGTTGAGTGCCACTTGTTCGGTGAGGGGATTGTTGTCTGGTGTTGTCGTCTTTTTCTTTTTGCCGGATGCTCTTTTCTTCTTTTGAGACTTGAAGAACATCGGTGGCTGTTCCACGATGACAGCTGTGGCATCGGGATTGAAATAAATATCCGGATCGTAAGAGAACAGGCAAGTGCGGCTGACATCCTGTCCGGAAGTGTCGACCTCAACTCCGCAGAGCTGGGCATAAAAGGAAGCGATTTTGTGATAAGCGGCATGATGGAAATCTTCAATTTCCTGAATCGTTTCGGGCAATGTCCCGTCCGTCCGGCATACACGTACCACGATTTTCAGTCCCATTCCTTTGGGGCTGATGAAAGCGATGCGGGTGTGGGCACACTTTTTTGCCAGTGCGAGGATGCGTGCCAATGCTTCCTGTGTCTGATGGTCGATGTCTACCACGATGTATCCCAGATACTTGACGAGAGTTGCGTTTGAACGTCCTCCCCGGTAGTTGGCTGAAAAGGTGATTTCCGGTAGTTCTATTTTCTTTTCGTTGGCTGCTTTCTCGCCTTGTTCCGCGAAGATTCGGCGCACGTCCTCCACTGTTTCCCGGTATGTGCCGTTGCTGATGGCCGATACGATTTCTTCTTCTGTCATTTCGGCTATGACGCGGTAAAAGTCTTGAAAGATGGTAAAATGATCCATGTTGGTTTGTTCTTTTTAATTTGCGGTTGCAAAGAAATTTGTTTGTAAAATAATAGAATGGAACTTTTCGTTTTTTTGATTAAGTTCCTAGGGTTCTCCCAAATAGCGTATGATCGTTGCCACCTGCCGGGGAGAGAGAAGGCGGTTGCGGGCACGATAGCCTTCTTGTTCGAGTTCTTGCAGGAGCGGAAGGTTGTAGACAATCCAACGACGTAGTATTTGTAAGGCTACTTTAAGACATACGTTGGGGTTGTAAAGATGAGCTAACTCCGACTTTTTATAAGTGCGGATATGAAACGGCTGGTCCGGATAATACATGATTAATAATGTTTGATTTATGCTATAAAGTTACTGAAAATTAATGGTTTATTAAAAGAATAACGTCATTATTATTCATAGAATATCAGGAAACTTCGTTGGGGAATCCGGAGGGTGAAAAATGTGTTATCTTTATGTCGTTAACAAATAAGGAACGCGTTCGAAATGTGTGAAATCTTAAAATTATTTTATTATGGCAATGACAGTAACTTATTCAGTAGTGCCGCGCAAGAATCCTGCCAAAAAGGATGAGTCGGCAAAGTATTACGCGCAGGCACAGGCTTCGGGAGAGTTGGATTTTGAAGAGTTGTGCGAAGGAATCACCAGTCGGTCTACCTGTACGGAGACAGATGTGCGTGCCGCCATTTCGGGTATTCTTTATGAGGCGAAGCGTGCGTTGAAAGCGGGAAGAATAGTCCGGCTGGGTGATTTGGGCAGTTTGCAGATCGGGTTGAACAGTGAAGGAGCTGTGTCGGTCAAGGAGTTTTCAAGTTCGCTGATTACGGCTGCCCATATTATTTTTCGTCCCGGAAAGACGTTGGCGGACATCACGAAGATTCTTAGCTACCAGCAGGTAACGACGCGTGCGGTGGCTCAAACGGGCGGTAGCGGCAATGAAGGAGAAGACGATGACAAAGGTTCCGGTGGTGGTTCAGACGGTGGTGGAAGCGGAGAAGCTCCGGACCCGGCAGCATGATAACTTTAATATTGGATCAAATGAAAGAAATTGTAACTAAGATTTTGGATGTAATCATGTTCCTTGTGCCTTTCTTCGGAAAAAGAAAGCGGAACAGAATTGTGAGAGAGGTGCGCTTCAATGCTACCCATAAGGAAGTGTGTAATGTGAAAACGACGGAAAGGGAGAAGGACGATGAGAAAGATTAGTCTGATTGTGATTCACTGCTCTGCTACCCGTGTCGATCGCGACTTCACGGCGAAGGATGTGGACACTGCCCATCGCTTTCGGGGCTTTTCGTGTTGGGGGTATCATTACTACATTCGCAAGTCGGGACAGATAGAACCGATGAGGGATGAAGATACGGTGGGTGCTCATGCACGCGGTTTTAATGCGATTAGTTTAGGGGTGTGTTATGAAGGCGGGCTGGATGAGAACGGAAAGGCAGCAGATACGCGTACTTCCCGCCAGAAAGAGGCGATGCATCGTCTGGTAAGCGAGTTGTTGCAGCGTTATCCGGATGCAAAGGTGGTCGGTCACCGGGACTTGAGTCCTGATACTAATTATAATGGAATTGTTGACCCTTGGGAGCGGATCAAAGAGTGTCCCTGTTTTGAGGTGAAAGCAGAGACATGGTGATTTTTATCCTATTTATTACTGTGGTGGTTAATTGACCACCACAGTAGTGAAATACTCTTTAAATACCTCCGCGGCTTTTTCAAGTTGTTCGGGGGTATTTTCTTTTACGTCTTTCAGCTTGTATTCCTGCTCCATCGCTTCATACTTATGTACGCCTAATGTATGATAAGGCAGGATTTCCACTCGTTGCACCATCTTATATTTTCCCAGAGCTTCTCCTAAACGGCGGATGTCTTCCTCGAAATCGCTGTATCCGGGCACTAATACATAACGCAGCCAGAAAGGTTTCTCGTTTTCTTCCAGCCATGCTGCCGTGCGGATGGTTTGCTCGTTACTTCTTCCGGTCAGTGCTTGATGGCGTGCCGGATTGAACTCTTTAATATCCAGCAATACAAGATCCGTCAGTTTGAAAAGTTCTTCAACTTCTTCGTTCCAGATACCGCCGTTGCTGTCTATGCATACATGTATTCCCTTTTCTTTCAGTTCACGCACTAAAGGGACTAGTGCTTTGGCCTGAAACGTAGGTTCTCCTCCGGAGAAAGTGACTCCTCCGCGTTTCCCGAAAAAAGGACGTTGGCTCATAGCCATGCGGACGATTTCTTCCGGTGGGGTAGGTGTGCCTCCTTTTCCGGCTATCGTGTCGGGGTTGGCACAATACAGGCAGCGGAAATTGCATCCTTGAAGAAAAACGACGAGCCGTAAGCCCGGCCCGTCGAATGTTCCCATACTTTCGTATGAATGTACGTTTATCGTCATATTGAGTAGATCTGATTACATACGTTCGTGGAAGCTGCGACTCCGGCGATGAATTCGATTTCACCGACAAGCTCGTTGCCC
>OKSD01000244.1_pt1 | contig 60863 bp, 64 predicted proteins | sample 1601221 | NCBI WGS metagenome assembly OKSD01 (sample SAMEA3541550, study PRJEB24748) | human gut metagenome | biome: human gut; feature: human-associated habitat; material: faeces | place: China | collected 2012
AGTCGATCACCTCACGGGCCTGCTGATAAGAGGTAAACGACCATGGCAGGGTCGCGACCGACAGCTTCGGTTCCAGATTTGCCAGCACACAGCTGGCGTAGGCGCCAAGGTCAGAGCCGCCGACCGCAATGTATTCCACGCCCTTGGTGCTGTTGCCGCCGGCCAGCGTGTCGTTGGGGAACACATCAATGACGATGTTCCCATCCGAACGCTCCGCGACAAGATCGGCAAAATGATGCGCCACCAGAGAATCAATTTGTGTGTCAGTCCCGTTGACCGCCATGGAAAGGTTGATTTTTTGGTATTCTCCGTCATTTGTATCGGATACTTCCCTGCTGCCGCAGCCGGATAGACCGGTAACCATCAGCATCGTCCCCAACAGCGCGGCAACGACCGCTTTTCCGTGTTTCATACGCCGTTTCCTCCAACATTGTTCAAACTTTGTCATTTGTTCTATGTCCGACATATCTGCGGTTATTATATTGTTGCTACAGAAGAAAGTCAATAGTCTTCCTCAATTCCGCTGTTTTCAACAAAAAATAGAACAAGATTTATGAAAAGAGTTAAATCAAGGTAACAGCTTATTGGTTATTGCATCGATGACAGTCGTTTGGAACGGATGCTCTCTGAACTCCAGCGAGAGCCAGCTGGCCTTGAAAAGACGATCGACAGTCTGAGCGTTATTGATTCAGTAAATGAGACACAGGAAAGCTATCGGGAGATTCACTTCACCAAGATAATATCTGCATAAACCCATAGGTAAGCCTCCTGTTTTCTGGGCTGAAATCGATTTTGATTATTAGACATGTATAATTCTTCCCCCTGTTTACCTTCTGCATAGTCCGATCTCGTCCACCGTCTCTCGTTCGCCGCACCGAATACACGGGCGAGCTTTTTTTCGTCTCCGACAGACACTGCAAATACCGCTCTCATGTTTAGTTTTTCGACTGCCACAAATTTTACAGTTCTTTGCATCAACAGGTAACATATTGCACTCCTTTCAACTTTACCCTTTCCGCCTATTCTGATTTTAAAAAAGTCAAATCCGTATATACTATCTGCGCGGATTCAACCGCAAGTTTGCCCAGGAGCACAATCTTCCCACCGCGTACAACCGACTGGCTCTGATGGCTGTGAGCGTTTTCCATTTGTCCCATTGGCGTCTGGATGTCACGGTCTGCAACTACATTCTGGCGGTCTAAAAACATAAAACCCACCAGTGAAGCCATTGGTGGGTATCTCATCTCATTTCGGTTGTATAAAGCGGAATCGAGCTTGGCTGTTTATAATATTATGTCAGGTTTGTTCTTAAAAGCTCCTGAGTTAGTTCTACGCAATCTTTTGTGCCTGAGCGAAAAATGCAAACAAATATGCCTTGCTGCTGATACTTACGAAGTGCAGATTGCACCTCGCTTTCGTCTGTTTCCTTCGTTACCCACAGTTCTACGACATTCAGAGAGGAATTCTTCTTTTGATAAATCACAATGGCAACCTCCAAGACGAGTATTGCCAAACTTTTCCAAACTATTCTCCTTTGTAAAAGATATGCAAAAAAGCGTGCCATTTGACACGCTTCTCCGAAACCGTATGATAGCCGCATTCGAAAAACGGTATACTTCTCCTAAGACACATAAAAAACAAAAGAAACATGGCTGCCTGTATGCAGCAGAAAAAGAAACAAATCAAAGAGGTACTGTCTGTAGTATATTCATTTTAAGAGAAAGAGTCAACTGCAGAAAATTTTGTTATGGATACACGCTTGATTTTTCATGCTCTTTGTCTTACAATGTTGCTATAATTCTATTCAGTAAAAATTACAACATTGGAGTTTTGGTATGAACATATCTGGATACACCCGAATTTCTGTGGATATTGAGCAGGACCGCGACAATACATCCATTGAAAACCAAAAGGCCATCATATCGGACTATGTTGCAACTTATTTTCCCCAAGCAAAGCTCACCTTGTACGAGGACCGTGATCGCTCCGGATATACCTTTGAGCAGCGCGAGGGCTATCAGCAAATGCGGCCCAAGCTGTTCTCCGGTGAATCACAAATCTTGATAATCAAGGACTTTTCCCGTTTTTCCCGGCGGAATAGCCTTGGCCTGCTGGAGTTGGAGACCCTGCGCGACGCGGGCGTGCGGATTATTTCTATCAACGACGGCATTGACTACCCCACCAAGGACGACTGGATGCTGATTCAATTTAAGTTCCTTATGAACGAGATGCCGGTCACGGACACCAGCAAAAAGATCAAGGCAATCATTCAGCACCGCCAGAAGAATGGAGAATGGGTCTGCGCCGTACCCTACGGCTACCGGATGATCAACACCAAGGATATGGTTTACGAGGTGGACCCACCCGCCGCAGAGGTTGTCCGTGAAATTTTCGCTTTATATAACAGCGGTTGGGGATATAAGCGGATCGCCAATCACCTAACAGATAAGGGCATCCCAACGCCACGAGCCAATGAGATTGCATGGAAAGAAGCCCAGGGACGGCAAAGCAGACTCAAGTCCAAGGCCGAATGGTCCATTATCTCCGTCTCGAGCATTCTCTGCAATGATTTTTATGTAGGGACGCTGCGGCAAAAAAAGTATACCCGAGCCAATATCAATGGCAGGGATAAGCGATTGGACGAGGATGAGCATATCGTCATTGAGAACGCACACACTCCGATCATCGACGCCCGCACCTTCGCCTATACGCAGGAGCAGCTCAAACTTCGTTCCAGAAGCAACTACCGCGGCGAGAAAAAGTATGCTGCCGATTACTCCGGCTTTCTGTATTGCGGAGACTGCGGAGCGCCTATGTTCTCCATGTCTCGTCCCGACCTTGCGCCCGCTTACACATGCGGCACATACCACCGCAGGGGGCGCAAAGGCTGCACCAGCCACCATGTCCGCGTGGACAAGCTGGACGAGCTGCTCAAGAGCTATATCCAGATCGTCCGGGACAATTCCACAGCTATCCTGGAACGCCTTCAGGATGCCATCAAGCAGCAGCCGGAACGGGAACAGGAGATTGGAAATGCCATTGCCTCTCTGGAGCGTCAGCTCGCCGAAAGCAAGGAGCAACTCAAGGCCATGTACAAGCGTAAGCTGATCGACACCATGGGAAAGGCCCCTGACGAAGCTGCCATTATCGACGAAGCATACACGGAATTGGAAAAGGATCTGACCCACCGCATTGCCGGTCTGGAGAACCAGATTGATGTCAACATTGATTCTCGCAATCACCTTCTGCAAGCCAACCGGGCTGCCAAAACGGTCATTGAGGTGTTTGATGACATTCTGACAAAGCCAAAGCTGGACAAGCGGGACATCTCCCTGATCGTGGATCGCATCACCGTTTATGAGGGCCACATTGACATTCAGCTAAAACCGGATATCGATGGATTGCTGGCCACCGGAGTGTGGGAGGAATCCTCAAATTTTCCGCAAGACAGTAGAGACAACACAAATCTGCCCGCAAAAATCGTTCAATCGGCAACGCGCCGGCCGAGCAAAATCTTTACTGTCAATGTTGTCAACAGCGGCGACCCGTTGGAGATCTACACGAGCAAGGAGGGCGAGGTCATCTTCAAGAAATACTCGCTCATGGGCGGTGTGGACGAGTTTGCCGCGCAGATCTGCGAAACACTCAACAAAACCACCGGCCTGACCGTCGCCGTGACGGACCGCGACAGTGTGGTGGCCGCGGCGGGCAGCGCGCGGCGCGATCTGATTGGCAAGCGCATCAGCACCGAGCTGGAGCAGATCATGGAGGACCGCGCCATCTACCGCGCACAGGGCAGCGAGCGCAGCGTCTACGTCACCGACACGCTCGACCGCTGCTGTGCCGCCATCGCCGCGCCCATCATTTCCGAGGGCGACGCGCTGGGGCTGGTGCTGTTTGTGGAGAACGAGGGTGAGAACCACGTCGGCGAGACGGAGTACAAGCTCGCGCAGACCATCGCTTCCTTCCTCGGCAGGCACATGGAGAGCTGAAAAAGGGAAGCGTCCCGCAAGCGGGACGCTTCCCTTTTTTCTTTAGTCGTTGACGACCTTGATCTGGCACATCTTCATCGTCTCGAGCGCGTGGCGGTGGCTCTCCGGCGTGACGCCGGCGCAGCAGCTCGCGTCCACGGTGATGGGCGCTTCAGGCATCGCCGCCTTGAACAGCAGCGCGTTGGACACCACGCAGATGTCGGTGCAGAGGCCGACCAGCTCGATCTCCAGCGCCTCCTGCGCGCGCTCGGTCATCAGAATACCGGCGAGCCGGTTGGAGCCGAAGGTGGGCTTGTCGATAACGGTCGCCTTCTCCGCAGCCTTGGCGACCGCATCGTTGAGCTGCCAGCCGTGGGTGCCCTCGATGCAGTGCTCGACGGGCAGATTGCGGCCCTCCTGCGTGTCGAGATAGTTTTCGTAATGCGTGTCGCGCGTGAGATAGATGTTCCACGGGTCGTACTCCTTCATCTTCTCCACAACGCGCGGAACGATCTGCTGCGCCTCCTTCGTACCGAGCGAGCCGTCGATGAAATCGTTCTGCATATCAATGACAACGAGAATCTTACGCATGGCAATGCCCTCCTGTTTTTTCAGATGCGCTTCCACTTCGCGCCGTTCGGCACATCGGTCACCTCGATGCCCTGTGCCTTCAGCTCGTCGCGGATGCGGTCGGCCTCGGCGAAGTTCTTCGCCTTCTTGGCGTCTGCGCGCTGACGGATCAGCGCCTCGACGGCCTCGTCCGGCGTGCCGTCCTCGGCGATGACGGTGAACGTGCCCGCGCTCTGCGCGGCGGCCGCGGCGTTCTTCTCGCGCAGCGCGGCGGCCTTGGCGATGAGGTCAAGGCTCAGGACCTCGTCGAGGTCGGCGATGATCGCGAGCTTGGTCGCGCCGCTCGTCTTGGCCTTGAGCACATCGTAGAGCACGGTGACGCCCATGGCGGTGTTGAGGTCGTTGTCCATCTCCTTGGAGAATTTCGCGCGGTACTCGGCGCGCACGGCCTCGTCCACGCCGCCCTCGTCCTTGAGGTTGGCGATCTTCGCAAGGAGCTTGTTGTAGGCGAGCACGGCGTTATCCAGATTCTCCCAGGTGAACACAAGGCTCTTGCGGTAGTGGCTCTGCAGGCAGAAGAAGCGGTAGGCCAGCGGGTCGTAGCCCTTCTGCTCAAGCAGGGAAACGGTCAGAAATTCGCCCTTGGACTTGCTCATTTTGCCGTCCGTTGTATTGAGGTGGGCAACATGGCACCAGTGGGGGCACCAAGGATGTCCGAGGTAGCTTTCGGACTGGGCGATCTCGTTCGTGTGGTGCGGGAAGGCATTGTCCACGCCGCCGCAGTGCAGGTCGAGGTATTCGCCGTTGTACTTCATGGAGATGCCAGAGCACTCGATGTGCCAGCCGGGATAGCCGACGCCCCAGGGCGAATCCCATTTGAGCGCCTGATCCTCGAACTTGGACTTGGTGAACCAGAGGACGAAGTCGTTCTTATTCTTCTTGTTCGTGTCCTCCTCCACGCCCTCGCGGACGCCCACGGCGAGGTCCTCCTCGTTGTGGTCGTTGAAGATATAGTAGCGGTCCAGCTTGCTCGTGTCGAAGTAGACGTTGCCGCCGGCGAGGTAGGCGTAGCCGGTGTCAAGCAGCCTGGTGATGATCTTGATATAGTCGTCGATGAGGCCGGTGGCGGGCTGCACGACGTCGGGACGCTTGATGTGGAGCTTTTGGCAGTCGGCAAAGAAGGCGTCGGTATAGAACTGCGCGATCTCCATGACGGACTTGTGCTCGCGCTTGGCGCCCTTGAGCATCTTGTCCTCGCCCTCGTCGGCGTCGCTCGTAAGGTGGCCGACGTCGGTGATGTTCATGACGCGGTTGACGCTGTAGCCTGCGAAGCGGAGGTACTTCTCCAGCACATCCTCCATGATGTAGCTGCGCAGATTGCCGATGTGGGCAAAGTGATAGACAGTCGGGCCGCAGGTGTACATCTCGACGTGGTTCGGGGTATGGGTCTTGAGCTCTTCCTTTTTGTGGGTGGCGGAATTATAGAGGTACATACAGAAACTCCTTTTCAGAGCAAAATTAACTTGGCTTCAGTCCGGCTCGCGGAACACGTCGGCATTTTTGATGAAATACTCAATGCCGGAATAGGCGGTGGTCAGCACGATGACGGCATTGCACAGGGGATCGAACCACGCGTATGCGCCGAAAACGTTGAGCAGCATCGCGCAGAGGCAGACCATGGTCGAGGCCGTTTTGACCTTGCCGGACCACGCCGCGGCGATCACGCGACCCTGCTCGACGGCAACGAGCCGCATTCCGGAGACCGCGAACTCGCGCAGCAGCACGATGGCCAGACACCAGCCGGGCATCTGCCCGATCTCGACGAGGTAGCACATGGCCGCCATAACGAGCACCTTGTCCGCCAGCGGGTCCATGAACTTGCCGAAATTCGTGACCTGGTTGTAGTGGCGGGCGATGTAGCCGTCCACAAAATCCGTGAGGCACGCGACCACGAACACGCCGAAGGCGGCGCAGCGCGCATAGGGGAAATCCAGATACAGGATCACAAGAAATACGGGGATGAGCGCCACCCGCGCAAGGGTGAGCTTATTGGCAGTCGTCATCTGTGAACAGTCCTTTCAAGGCGCTCGCGCGCCGGTTTGCTATTTTGCCGCGTCCGCGCGGCGTCTTATTCCTCGGCCAGCTCGCCGGTCAGCTCGCCGTCCATCGCGCCGGTGATGCGCACGGGTACGAACTCGCCCGCCGCGACGTCGCGCGGGGCGGAGAAGTAGATGCGCCCGTCGATGTCCGGCGACTCTGCATAGCTGCGGCCGACAAAGAGCATGGATTGCCCGTCGAAGCCCTCGCAGAGGACCTCCATCACGTCGCCCTGGCGTTCGTCGTTCCACGCGTCGATGATCTCGCTCTGGATGTCCACGATCCGCTCGGCGCGGCGGGCCGCCTCGTCGGAGTCGACGCGCTCCATCTTTGCCGCGCGCGTCCCCTCCTCGGGGGAATAGGGAAACACGCCCGCGCGCAGCAGCTTCTGCTCGCGCAGGAAATCGCACAGCTCGTCGAACTCCTCCTCGCCCTCGCCGGGCAGTCCCGCGATGATGGACGTGCGCAGCACGAGGCCGGGGATGCGCTCGCGGAGCTTATCGAGCAGGGCGCAGAGGTATTTCTTGTCGCCGCGGCGGTTCATCTTCTTGAGGATCTTATCGTTGCAGTGCTGGAGCGGAATGTCGAGGTATTTCAGAATTTTGTCCTCGCGGGCGATCACGTCGATCAGGCGGTCGTCGATCCACTCGGGATAGAGGTAGTGCAGGCGGATCCAATGGAAGTCGAGCTTGCAAAGCTCCTCTAAAAGGTCGGCCAGATGGGGCTTGCCGTCCCAGTCCATGCCGTAGCACGTGATGTCCTGCGCGATGACGATGAGCTCCTTGACGCCGGAATCGGCGAGCTGCCTTGCCTCGGCGAGAACATGCTCCATCGTGCGGGAGCGGTATTTGCCGCGCAGCTTGGGGATGATGCAGAAGGCGCACCAGTTGTCGCAGCCCTCCGCGATGCGCAGGAAGGCGTAGTGGCCCGGCGTGGTGAGCACGCGGCCGAACTCGTCGACCGGCGCGTTGATGTCGTCGAAGCGGCTGACGGTGCCGCCCGCCATGACGGTCTCGACCGCGTCCACAATGTCCTTGTAGCTGCCGGTGCCGAGAATGCCGTCCACCTCGGGAAGCTCCTTTGCCACCTCACCCTGATAGCGCTGCGTCATGCAGCCGGTGACCAAAATTTTCTTGAGCTTGCCGGCCTTTTTCAGCTCCGCCATGGCGAGAATGTTCTCGATGGCCTCCTCATTCGCGCTCGAGAGGAAGCCGCAGGTGTTGACCACCGCAGCGTCGCAGCCCTCGGGCGACGGGCAAAGCTCCATGCCGGCATCGCGGCACAGGGCCATCATCTGCTCGCAGTTGACCATATTTTTTGCGCAGCCGAGCGAAATAAAGTGAAGTTTGTATGCCATAGTCCTCTTCCCGTCCGCCGCGCACCGGCGGCAAAAATCGTTTTCGGTCACAGCCCGTCGTCCGCGTCCGTCAACGCCGCGCCCGCCGCCCGCAGGGCAGTCTTGACCTCGCCCCACGAAAAGCCGCGGTGCAGCAGAGCGTCCGACAAGCGTTTATAGTCCTTTTCGTTCAGGGGCTTCCCCCTCGTTTTCGACGCGATGACGCGCGCAAGCGTCTCCTGCGCGTCGGGAGCCGTTTCCAGTGCTGCGTCCCACAGCTCGCGGGGGACGCCGCGGCGGTACAGCTCGTCGCGCAGACGCGCGCTGCCGTAGCCCTGTGCGCTGTAATGGCGCACGAGCATGGCGGCATAGGCCGCGTCGTCCAGCGCGCCGATCTCCTCGAGATATTCCGCCGCCGCGCCGGCGTCGTCCGCCTCGGAGCCCTTTTGCACGAGGCGGCGCGTCAGCTCGCGCTTGGAGAGCGGACGGGCGGAGATCATATTGGCGGCGCGCACGCGCGTCTCGCTGCGCGCGCCGCTTTTTTGTAATTGTACCACAGTCTCGGGTGAAATGTCCAGCCCCACATATAAGCCGAAACGCAGAAGCTCGCCCTCGGTGATCCGGAGAAGGTTCCCCCCCTCCAGATACACGAGAACGCGCTCCTGCTTATGCTTTGACCGTTCGATGCGCTCGACTCTCATCAGCCCTCAAAATCGTCGGCGCTGACGTCTACGGCGCGGCCCGCCGCGCGGGCGGCGATCTTGGACTGGCTGCTCATGAGCTTGTGGAAATCACGGCGGATATCGGCCTCGAGCTTCGCGGCGATCTCGGGGTTGTCGCGCAGATACTGCTTGGCGGAATCGCGGCCCTGCCCGATGCGCGTCTCGCCCATGGAGTACCACGAGCCGCTCTTCTGCACGAGGTCGAGCTTCACGCCGAGGTCGATGAGCTCGCCGAGCATGGAGATGCCCTCGCCGTACATGATGTCGAACTCCGCCTCGCGGAACGGAGGCGCCATCTTGTTCTTCACGACCTTGGCGCGGGTGCGGTTGCCGATCATCTCGCTGCCGTTCTTGAGCGTTTCGATGCGGCGCACGTCGATGCGCACGCTCGCGTAGAACTTCAGCGCGCGGCCGCCGGTGGTGACCTCGGGGTTGCCGTACATCACGCCGACCTTCTCGCGCAGCTGGTTGATGAAGATGACGATGCAGTTGGTCTTGTTGATCGCGCCCGCGAGCTTGCGCAGCGCCTGCGACATCAGCCTTGCGTGCAGGCCGACGAAGCTGTCGCCCATCTCGCCCTCGATCTCCGCGCGCGGCACGAGCGCGGCGACGGAGTCCACCACGATCACGTCGATCGCGCCGGAGCGCACGAGCGCCTCGGTGATCTCGAGCGCCTGCTCGCCGGTATCCGGCTGGGAGACGAGCATATCCTCCACATTCACGCCGAGGGCGCGGGCGTAGCCGATGTCGAGCGCGTGCTCGGCGTCGATGAACGCGACCTCGCCGCCCGCCTTCTGCGCCTGCGCGAGGACGTGCAGGGCGAGCGTCGTTTTGCCGGAGGACTCGGGGCCATAGATCTCCACGATGCGGCCCTTGGGAAGGCCGCCGATGCCGAGCGCGAGGTCGAGCGCCAGCGAGCCGGTGGAGATGGCCTCCACGTTCGCGGCCTGCTCGTCGCCGCAGCGCATGATAGAGCCCTTGCCGTAGAGCTTTTCGATCTGTGCCATCGCCGTTTCGATGGCGCGCTTCTTGTCGGCGTTGGGCGCGGTGGGCGCCGCCTTAGTCACTTTCTCTGCTGCCATTGGTTCATCCTCCTGTTTCTGCTTCTGTATCTTAAAATTTTTTGTCAGATCTCTTTGCAAAGCCGTCCGTAGACCACGCGGGGGATACCGTGCAGGTCCTTGACGATCTGGATGTCGCCGAAGCCGTTCGCGCGCATGATGCGCAGCACCTCGTCCGCCTGCCCGATGCCGACCTCGAAGGCCATGAGTCCGTTCGGCAAGAGAGCGCCGCGCCATTTATCCGCGATGACGCGGTAGAAATCCAGTCCGTCCGCGCCGCCGTCAAGCGCGAGGTTCGGCTCGTGGTCACGCACGGAGGGATCGAGCGTTTCAATGTCCGCCGTGGGGATATAGGGCGGGTTGGAAACGATGCAGTCGAACTCGCCGAGCTGGCGCGAGGGCTTCTCGCGCGCGTCCATGCGCAGGCTCGTCACGCGGGCCGAGAGCTGGTTGCGCCGGATGTTCTGGCGGCAGACCTTGAGCGCCTCCTCGTCCCACTCGCCGAGCAGCACGCGGCTGCGCAGCACTTGGCTTGCCACGGCAAGGCCGATGCAGCCGCTGCCCGCGCACAGGTCGAGCACGCGGCAATCCGCGCCGGAGTCCAGCTCATGCACGACCGTCTGCACCAGCACCTCGGTGTCGGGGCGCGGGATGAGCACGGCGGGCGAAATATCCAGCCCAAGGCCGTAAAACTCCCACTCGCCGATAAGATAGGCCACCGGCTCGCCCGCCAGATGCCGCGTGCACAGGGAATACGCCGCACGCTCGACCTCGGGCGAGGCGTAGAGCAGCCCGTCGCGCAGAAGCTCATTTTTCGTTTTGCCCGACGCGGTGCAGACCAGCTCGCGCGCTGCCTGCGTCGCGTCCTCCGCGCCCGCCTCGCGCAGGCGCCTGCGCAGGTCCATATAGAGGTCGTTGTACTTGATCGCCATTTACCACTCGTCCTTGCCCTTCTGCTCAGGAATGACCAGCTCCATCGCGCGGATGGCGACCTCGAGCATACTGTCGTCCGGCTCGTTGGTGGTGAAGTTTTGCAGCCACAGCCCCGGCTTTGCCAGCGCGTTCGTCACGGGATTGTCATGCCCACCGACATAGCGGTTGAACTCGTAGGTCACGCCCACAACGGGTATGAGCAGCAGCAGGTGCAATCCGATGCGCACCCAGACATTGCGCCAGTCGACGAAGCTGAACACCACGCTCGAAACGAGGATGGACACCACGACCACCACGAACAGAAAGCTCGTGCCGCAGCGCGGATGGTGGCGCGGCTGGATGCGGCAGTTTTCCACCGTCAGCGGCAGGCCCGCCTCGTAGCAGAAGATGGTCTTATGCTCCGCGCCATGGTACTGGAACACGCGCTGAATGTCCTTCTGCTTCGAGCACAGGAGCAGGTAGCCGAAGAAGATCAGCAGCTTGATGACGGACTCGACCAGGTTGTGTATGACCACGTTCGGGATGAAGCGCCCGAGCAGGCCCGCGAGGAAGGTCGGCAGGATCATAAAAAGGCCGATCGTCAGGCCCAGCGACAGCACGACCGCCAGCGCCACAACGAGCTTTTGCAGCTTTTCGCTGCCGAGCTTCTTCTCCAGCCACAGATCGAGCTTCGACGGCTCGCCCTCCTCCTCGGGGAAGAAGTCCGCCGAGTACATCAGCGCCTTCACGCCGCGGACCATGGAGTCCACAAAGGTCACAGCGCCGCGCAGCACGGGCAGGCCGAGAATGGGATAGCGGTCACGGATGAGCTTCAGCTCCTCGACCTTCTCGACCAGCCCCTCCTTGGAGCGGACGACGATGGCCTGCTTTTCCGGTCCGCGCATGAGGATGCCCTCAATGAGCGCCTGACCGCCGATGGAGGTGCGGAATTTGGGTTTTGTCTGGTTTTGCTCTGCCATGTAGGTTTCTCCTTGCAATGATGGTATCATACTTTTTGAAAAATTGCAACATCTGTTCTAAAATTTATTTTTCCATGGGAAGCGTCATGGTCACGACCGCGCCGCCGCCCGGGGCGTTGGCAATGTCGAACGTGCCGTTGTGCAGACGCATGATCTCGTCGCACACGGCGAGGCCGATGCCGCTGCCGCGCGCCTTGGACGAGCCCTTGTAGAATTTCTGCTTGACGTAGGGCAGCTCCTCGACCGGGATGCCGGGGCCGAAATCGCGCACACGGATGACCATGCTGCCGTTCTCGGCCGCCACGGACACGTCGATGCGCTTGCCGCTGCCGCCGTGCTTGGCGGCGTTGTCGAGTACGTTGCAGAAGACCTGCTTCATGCGCTCGCCGTCGGCGATGATGGGAGGCAGGTCGTCCGCGCACTCGTAGCGCAGCTCGATGCCCTCCCGGCTGAAGATCTCGCGGTAGGTGAAGATGGCGTCCTCCAGCTCGGCGAGCAGGTCGGTCTCCTCCACGCGCAGGGTGAAGCGTCCGTCCTGCATCCGGGTGAAGTCCAGCAGCTCCTCGACCATGGTGGTCAGACGGCGGGACTCCTTGACGATGATGTTGAGGCCGCGCTGCGTCTGCTCCGGATTCGCGCCGGGATCGGCGGCGAGCGTTTCCGCCCAGCCGTTGATGGCGGTGAGCGGCGTGCGCAGCTCATGCGAGACGGAGGAGACGAACTCCTGCTGGATCTTCTCGGACTGCGAGATCTTGAGCGACATATCGTTGATGTTGTCCACCAGCTCGCCGAGCTCGTCGCGGTAGTGGTTGTCGATCAGGATGCCGTAGCTGCCGGCGGAGATGCGCCGCGCGGCGTCGGACACGACGGCGACCGGCTCGACGACGTTGTTGATGAAGATGGCGTTGGAGAAGATGGCAAGACCCACGCACAGCAGCGCAACGCCGATGGCGACCGCCATGCTGACGAGCACGCTGCGGTCCGCCTCGTGCAGCGCGGTGACGTAGCGCAGCACGCCGATCACACGGCCGTTGAACCGGAGCGGCGCGGAGACGGAAAGGATCCTCTCCCCCGTCTGCGGGTCAAGGCCCTCGAAGCTCGCCGGCTTTCCGGTGGCGACGGCCTCGGTCACATCGCTCGTTCCCGGCTGCGTGCCGGCGGTCAGGCCGTAGCTCGACACCTGCACGCGGCCGTTGACGTTGATGAACTGAAGCTCAAGCCGGTCCTTTTCCTCAAAGGTCTCCGCCGTGATGGAGGCGTAGCGGAAATACTCGCTGTAGCTCTTGAGGCCGTAGCTCGAAAAATTGTCGGCGGCGACGCGGGCGCGGGTCTCAAGGCCCGAGCGCATGGCGCTGTAGTAGGTCCGGCGCACGCCGAGGGTGTAGACCGTGACGATGGCGATGACCACCAGAACGATGGGCAGCACGGCATTCACGAGCCAGCGCTGGCGCAGGCCGCGGATGCGCAAGCCGCGCTTTGCGGGCATGGCGGTCACCTCCTTTCTGCTTCAAATCTTTTCTGCCTGCTCAGTCCGTGCTCCACTTGTAGCCCGTGCCCCAGACGGTGGCGATGTAGCGCGGCTCCTGCGCGTCGTCCTCGATCTTCAGCCGCAGGCGGCGGATGTTGACGTCCACGATCTTCACCTCGCCGAAGTAGCCGCGGCCCCAGACCGTGTCGAGGATCTCCTCGCGGGTGAGCGCCTTGTCGGGGTTCTCCATGAAGAGCTTCATGATCTGATATTCGAGCTGCGTGAGCTTGAGACGCTTGCCGTTTTTCTCCACCACGCGGTCGGTCATGTTCAGCAGAAACGGCGGCTGGGATATCTCTCCGACCGAAGCGCTGGCGAGCGGCGCATCGCCCGCGCGGCGCAGCAGCGCGTCCACGCGCGCGGTCAGCTCGGCGGGCGAAAAGGGCTTGGTGACATAGTCGTCCGCGCCGGTCATCAGGCCCGTGACCTTGTCCATCTCCTGCGAGCGGGCGGTGAGCATGATGATGCCGATGTGCGGGTAGGCCGCGCGCACACGGCGGCAGACTTCAAAGCCGTCGATGCCCGGCAGCATGATGTCGAGCAGCGTGACGCGCACATCGGGATTCTCGCTGAGCTTTTCCAGCGCCTCCTCGCCCGTCTCGGCCTCCACGACCTCGTAGCCGGCGCGGATCAGATTGATGACGATAAAGCTGCGGATGCTGGACTCATCCTCCAGGACCAACACTTTTTTCATCGTATCTCGGTTCCTTTCTCAGTTTTCGCCCGTCGTCCACTCGGCGACGATCAGGCTGAAGCTCTTCTTCACGGTCTCCTCGTCGACCGCGCCGTCCCAGTCGTCGCAGGGCAGGAGCTCGGCGGTGTAAACGGTCTCGACCTGTCGGGCGAGCACAAAGCGGTCACCGCGCCGGGCGTGCTCCTCGCGGGCGCTGCCCGTGAGGGCGCAGATCTCCAGAAACGGCTGCAGCTGTCCGTCGCTGCCGCGGCAGAAGAAAAGGACCGCGTTTTCATCGGGCGTTCCGGCGCGCAGGAGCGACACCTGCTCGTCCCACGTCTCCGGCAGGAGCAGGCTCCAGCCGTCGGCGGCGTTGTGGAAGGTGCGGCACACGACCTCGCTCTTTCCCGCGCTGTCGTAATCGCGCCAGAGGATGCGGTAGTAGGTCTCGCTCTCATCATCGAGCGGCGGGAAGGGGACCGGTTCGGGGATCTCGATCACGCCGCTGCCGTCGATGTCGGTCGGATAGAGTGAGAGGAAGCGGAAGCCGCCGTCCACGGCGGAGGAGGCGGTGTTCTGCGTGACATTGCGCAGAACGCCGTTTTTCACGGTCAGGATATCGTAGGCCGCCACGCTGTTGTCCGCCACGCCGGTGACGTAGAGCGCCTGCTGCCCGTCCGAAAGAGCACCCGCCGCCACGCGCGAAAGCTCGGGCGCGGAGAAGGGCAGCTCGAGCGTCGAGATGCAGCTCAGTTCGCGGTCGTCCCAGGTGTAGCAGTCCGCCATGCAGCGGTTCTCCTCGCCGCTGTAGAGCACCGTCAGCTCCTGCCGGCCGTCGCCGTTGAGATCGCTCACGGCGTAGCGGAGGTAGGCGGTGGTGAGCAGGTTGAGCGGCTCGCTGCCGCGCAGGGTGTAAACGGCGAGCACCTGCAGCTCCGTGCCGCTCTTGAAGCCGACAAGGATCTCGCGGCGGCCGTCGCCGTCGAGGTCATAGTACGTGATGGAGTAGATCGAGCTGGCGGTCCCCTCGATGAGGGCCATCTGCTCGTAGCTGTCGCCGTTGGAGCGGAAGAAGTAGATCTTCACGGGCCGCTCGTCCGTCGCCTTGCGGAAGAAGGCCACCGCCTCCTCTACGCCGTCGCCGTCGAGATCGACCATCTGCACGCTCTGGAGGTTACTGCCCGAGATGGGCGCAGCGTGCTCCGCGCCGTCGGAGAGCAGGGCGTTGATCTCCGCTTCGAGCGAGGCGTATTCCGCCGGAAGGCTCGGCAAGGCATAGAGCTTGTCGGTCGAGACGTTCATCGCGCAGCCGCCGAGCAGCAGGCAAAGCGCCGCAAGCGCCAGCGCGCGGGCAAATTTTCTGCCGTGGTTCGCCATGCTTTCCCCTCCCTTGTCCCGCTTTGGGCATAATCTACCGATACAGAGTATAGCATAGCACAAGCCGCATAAAAAGGGTAGTCCCCTTTTGCGCTTTTTGCCGGAAAAATTTATCTTGCAAATCAACGCAGCGTCCTCTATAATAGCTTTTGTTATCGCCGGTGTGATGGAATGGTAGACGTAGCGGATTCAAAATCCGCCGGTGGCGACACCGTGTGGGTTCGAGTCCCACCACCGGCACCATCCTCCGAAACGCTTGATCCCTCAGCATTTGAGGCATCAAGCGTTTCCTTTTTTATCTACGCTTTATCTACGAAAATGCAGGGTATTTTGCCCTGTTCTCTCCGTGTTCTCTCTTACACGTTCACGCAGATACTGGGATTGATGCTGACCACGCTGGTCATTCTCGTTGCCGATGTGCTCTTGGATGTTGTATCCAGGTGGGCATAAATATTTGCCGTGGTATTGTAATCGCTGTGTCCCAACCACTCCTGAATATCTTTCATTGGCACACCGTTTTTCAGCAGCAACGAGGCGCATGTATGCCTCAAGTCATGAAAACGAATGTCTCGCAGTTCATGCTTCTGCAAGACGAGCTTAAAATGCTGGGTTACATAGTTGGGTTTATACGGAACACCCAGGTCATTGACAAAAATATAATCGCTCTCTGTGTAGCAGTTACCACACAGCTTCCGACAGTTCTCCTGTCGCTCCTTCATACTGAGCAGCAGTTCACGGTACTGCGGAACCAACGGCATTGACCGACAACTGGACTTGCTCTTAGTCCGATCCTTTTCTACGGTCATCGCCACACCGTCACAGACGCACTGTACCACGGTATGGTCGATGGTGATTTGATTATTTTCAAAATCAATCGCCTGCCAACGCAAGCCCATGATCTCGCTTCTTCGCAGACCATAAAAGGCTGCCATCAGAACCGGAAACTCACAAGGATCACCCTTGATTGCATCAAACAGTTCCTCCAGTTCAGAAATGCTGTAGAAAGAACCGGTGTACTTTTGACCCTTGGGCCGCTCCACTTTGTTCATAGGGTTTGCGATAATCAAATCATGCTTCACAGCATACTTCATGGCCTTATGGATATTGGCATGGAAACGCTGTACAGTCGTACCCTTCAAATTCAGTTCATTGAAACAGTAGCTGTAGAAATTCTCAATATCCAGCGCAGTGACATTCCTCAAAGTCACGCCGAGCTCACGGAAGTACGGAGCGATTCTCTTTTTGACGTTATTTACATATCCCGCATAAGTGTCTACCTCCACAGAGTTTTTAATAATACCCAACCACTTGATCATGTAGTCGGCGAAAAGGATGTCGCTGGCAACGGTCGTCTTAGACTTCGGCTCGGTATGAATTACCGTGTCCTCATAAGTACATCTGGCCTTTGTCAGCAGCGCCTCGGCTTGCTTCAAATTCTTTTTTCCGCCCTCCGGAATGCCCGTCGCAATCCATTTAGTCTTGCGGGCGCCGGTGTCGGACCTCATGTTCAGCACAATATAGTAATAACCTTTCTTGGTTTGCAGATGACCCGCTACCATAATTACCTCCTTTTCTGTAGCGGCATAACCTATCTGCCAATGGCAGATTTATTATACCATTTACCCGTTTCCACTCCAATGTGCTTCAAGACTTTATTTTGAAATCCGTGCGCCGATATTTTTAATATTCGCCAACCAAATATTCAATAATGCACACTTTGGGGATCTTGAAGGACTTGCCGATTTTTAGGTGGCGAATATCACCGCATTCAAGCATCTTGTAGGCCGTTTTCATGCTGATCCCGCCCAACATGACGCACATTTGCTTCACAGTAACAACATCCGGATATTCGGAGAAAATCTTTTCACGCCGCTTTTGAGCCATTGTATATACCTCCTCAGCATAAGATCATTCGTTCCATAGCAACAAAGCAGGAGATGCCCCCGTTTTACCGGGAAGCATCTCCTTTGGCGTAGTCTAATGATAGCACGAAGCTAATGGACAAAACAAGTACAGGCGGCGAGCCAATGCCGGGACATTATCGGGCCATCCCAATCTGGAAGGTCGAAATATGTAAATATTTATCCGTCGTACTTCTCTGCGTACTCATACATTTCTGCAAGATGTGCGACAGCTGCATTGTGAATTCGCGTGATCGTCCGTTTTGAATAACCAAGTCTCTCTGCCACATTTACAGCAGATTCTTTTTCCGAATACAGCAGCATCAGCACTTCGGCTTCCCGCTTGTCAATCAGAGAGATATAGAGCTTCAGCCGCTCATGTTCATGCTCCAGAACAAAGAGCTCTGCAGCGATAGTCTCCGCAGCTTCCGTATTCAGCCGCTCTGCCTGCTCCTTGTAGTTGAGCGCGATATAAAGAGTTTTGTTGGATACACGGCCGGGCGTATGTCCCTGGCCGTCACCATGGGCATAGTTCATTGCCTCCGCTACTTCGGTTTCCGTCACTCTCACGGGGTTCTTCATCTTATGCTGCAGAACAGCGATTTTCCACTCACGCTCACGATAGCTTTTCAAAAGGTTCTCAACCTTCTTAATCATTTCAGCACTCATAGCAATTTCCTTTCTTTTGTAGATATTTGGATACGGGCAGCTATGAGTGCTGGGCGGAGAACGGCAGCGAGGCCGATTTCCGGCACGATGGGCATAGCAAAAGGCACCCTTACGGACATGATAGCCCGCAAAGGTGCCTTGGTAAAAGGTGCAGTTTTTGCCAGCGCCAGGCCGGAGCAGACCACGACCGCAAAGATACGCGGTGAGGCCGGGCGGAATGGCGCAGGAACACAGGGCTCCCGGAGGAAGCCACAATAATTCAAGATTATTCGACGGAAGTAAAAAAAAATCGACCTGAAAACGACCCGCAGAGAACATATCTCTCCCCGCGAGGCAAAGAATACAGCTCCATATTCTTTTGTAGTCAGTTACTCGAAACAGGTCATCGATCTACCTCCGTTCCCTGTTGGAAACGGGGGCTATCAGGGGCAATAAGTCCTATATTGCTCTACGCTGAAGCCACCATTTCTACATTGTTTATCACCACCCTTATGCAGAAAGTATTATAAATTGGAACAGATGAAATCTTTGGCACATTATGTCGCAGCCGCAGATATTTCTTAGTATTAAGCAGAATACAGCCACATTCCGGCACAAAACCGGTGCGGTATTGGTCTAACCAAAGTGCTCTTGGCATCTGTTCCGCGTAATCTATCAGAAAATAGCAGCGTCGGCGCTGCCCGCCACAACTTGGTTGAGGAAGCGCCCCCACAAAAAAGAAACGCCCTACAAAGCCGCTCACTGAGACGGCTTCGCAGGACGCAGATCATGATTCGTTCTCTTCCAGAGCAAACGCCTCTATGAGCTTATTCAATACATCCTCCGCAATCCTAAACTGTTTCAGCGAAAGACGTTCAAGCCGCGCTGCCATGACGGAAACATCGTTTTTGTCGGTATTCTCCAACAGGAGTGTATCACTGGATATGGCCAACACCTTGCAAATCGTTCTTATGGTGTTGAGCGAAACGCCCACCGCGCCACACTCCATGGCAGAAATGTGCTTTACACCAAGCCCCAGCATTTCAGCAAAGGTTTCCTGTGTAAGACCGGCAGCTTCACGGCTTTGTTTGATGCGCTGACCGATTTCTATATTGATCGGTTTCTTCTCTTTCACGACAACACCACCTTTCCTTGTTAGTTTAACTAATGGTGTCGCCATCTATAACCACTTATATTTGTTATGTTAAGTAACAAATATATTGTTATAAAGTGCTTTTATGCGATTCATCAGATATTCTTTCAGTTTAATCCCGTAATCCGCTTTAAGCAAAAAGAGGCAGGAGTCGAACTCCTGCATCTTCGATACAGCATTCATTTTCCGAGGTAATCCGCGATCATATCTTTCAAAAGTTCCTCCCGATCAATACGGGCGATCATCTGCCGGGCCCCGGCATGATTGGTGATATAGGTTGGATCTTCAGACAAAATATAACCCACAATCTGCCCAACGGGATTATATCCTTTCTCTTTCAGAGCAGCGTATATTTGCATCAGGCGCTCTTTACGCATCGCATGGTCCAACTTCCTCATCTCAAGCAAAGCATACCATAAACTGCGAAAAAAGCAAATCCATTGCTATACCAGCGTATTTACATTCCGGCTACACAATTTCTGCAATAGCGTGATATAATACACTTAAAATTACTGCAGGAGGTGGTCAGATGGAAACGCAGCGTACCTATATCGCAATAGATCTGAAAAGCTTTTACGCCAGCGTCGAGTGTATGCAGCGAAACCTGGACCCCATGACCACCAACCTTGTGGTGGCGGATCTGAGCCGCACGGAGAAAACCATCTGCCTTGCCGTTTCTCCGGCTCTGAAGCAGTACGGCATCTCCGGCCGGGCGAGGCTCTTTGAGGTAGTGCAGCAGGTCAAGCAGGCCAATGCACAGCGCCAACGCAAGGCTCCCGGTCGCACCTTCACAGGGGCATCCCACGATGATACCGAGCTGAAAGCCCATCCGGAGCTGGCTATCGACTATGTTGTAGCCCCGCCCCAGATGGCTAAGTATATGAAAACCAGCACCGAGATCTACAATGTGTACCTGAAGTATGTGGCGCCGGAGGATATCCATGTCTATTCCATCGACGAGGTGTTCATCGATGCAACCCACTACCTCGGCACCTACAAACTTACACCCTGCGAGTTCGCCATGAAAATCATTCTGGACGTTCTGGCCACCACGGGCATCACGGCCACGGCAGGCATCGGCACGAACATGTACCTCTGCAAGGTCGCTATGGACATCGTGGCAAAGCATATTCCTGCTGACCGCAACGGCGTCCGGATCGCAGAACTGGACGAGATGAGCTATCGGCGCACGCTCTGGAGCCACCGCCCGCTCACGGACTTCTGGCGTGTCGGCCGGGGTTATGCACGAAAGCTGGAGGAGCATAGGATGTTCACCATGGGCGATGTGGCCCGCCAGTCCGTGCAGAACGATGAAGTGTTGTATAAGCTCTTTGGCGTGAATGCGGAGTTGCTCATCGACCACGCCTGGGGTTGGGAGCCTTGCACCATTGCGGACATTAAAGCCTACAAGCCGGAGTCCAACAGCATCGGTTCCGGGCAGGTGCTGCACAGCCCCTATACTTCTGAGAAGGCCAAGCTGGTGGTGCGAGAGATGGCGGATCTGCTGGTCCTGGACTTAGTGGACAAGGGTCTTGTCACGAATCAGATCGTGCTGACCGTTGGCTACGATATTGAGAATCTGACCGACCCGAAGCGGAGCAAGTCCTACAAGGGTGAGGTCACCACCGACCACTACGGACGGAAGATCCCGAAGCACGCACACGGCACGGGCAATCTTGGCAAGTATACTTCCTCTACAAGAGAGATCCTTCAGGCGGTATCTGAACTCTACGACCGCATCGTTGATCCTGATCTCCTTGTCCGGCGCCTGAATATCGTCGCCAACCATGTCATTGACGAGGCTTCCGTGCCTGCCCAGCCGGAGGTGGAGCAGCTCGACCTATTCACCGACTATGAGGCCCGAGACCGCCAGCAGGCTGAGAATGCCGCCGCTCTGAAACGAGAGCGTAGCCAGCAGGAAGCTATCCTGTCTATCAAAAAGAAGTTCGGCAAGAACGCCATCCTCAAAGGCACGAATCTGGAGGAAGGCGCTACAGCCAAAGATCGCAACGCCCAAATCGGCGGGCATAAGGCGTAGTTACAAGGAGGGGCGACATGAACTGCGACCAGTACAACGATATCATTGATCTGCCGCACCATGTTTCGGCTACCCGGCCACGGATGTCCATGATCGACCGTGCGGCGCAGTTCAGTCCCTTTGCGGCTCTCACCGGCTACGATGCCGCCATCAAGGAGACAGGCCGCTTGACCGATGAGCGCATCGAGCTGTCGGAGGAGAGCCATGCCGCCCTGGACAGAAAGCAACAGCTTCTGTTGGACAACCTTGCTGACCGTCCGGAGGTTTCCGTGACCTACTTTGTTCCCGACGAGCAGAAGTCAGGCGGCACTTATGTCACCGTCACCGGACAGGTGAAGAAGGTCGATGAGTTCGAGCGTCTGCTGATCCTGACTGATGGCACAAAGATCCCGCTCAATGAGGTTTGGGATATGGAGAGCGAGCTTTTCAGCAACACGGAATAGATTATCAAAAAGCAAGCGGGGTACCGACTCATGTAGAGCCGATACCCCGCTGACATTATTTATGCTGCTTTTTTTGTGGGAAATCGCTGGCTGCGGATGCTGTTTGCCCGCACCTGAAGTTCCTGCGAGAGGAATTTCAGCACGGAGAACTCGTCATCCAGTCCGTCCAGCTCACGCTGCAGCACACCTTCGTAGTGCCGCTTTTTCTGTTCCAGAGCCTGTACCTTCAGTACCCAACGATCCATGACCGCGGGACTTTGGCTGCCGCTCTTGATGAGATAATCGCACTTCTCCTGATAGGTGGCGATCTCCTTCTTGACTGCCAGATAGAACTCCTCGGTCATCTTATCGCGCTGCTTGGCATCGTCGATGATGTAGAAGCTGTTGACCACCAACGGTGTCTGCTTCTTGTTCAGGCCACTGAGCAGGGTGATGAAGTCCTCAAAGATATCCACCCGTTCCATGTAGGTGCGGGGAACGAAATACATATGACCGGTAATGCTCAGCTTGGTGGCCTCGATCCCACGCAGGAAATTGGTGCAAATGGTCTCGATCTGCTTGCGGTTGGCGCAGCTCTGGTAAAGCTCAAAGAGTTCTTCGGCTTTGCGGCAGCACTCACGCACATCCACAGCATCGTCCATTACCATGTTATCACAGCGGAAGACACCATCCACCTTGTCGTAGCTGATATTGGCCAGTTTCTCGTACTGGTTGGTCTGGCGGTTCATGGTCTCCTTGACCAGCTCGCGGGACAGGATCTCCGCCGTGCGCTTGTTGTCACGGCAGTAGGCCAGATAGATGTTGGTCTCTCCGCCCTCTGTCACCGGAACGCGCACCCGGATATCGCCCGTAGCGGAGCGAAAGGCATCCGATACGGAGAGCCGATTGCCGCTGGTGTAGGGAATACACATGCTGTCGCACAACTCGGCCAGTTCCTCCTTATCCACCAAAAGGTTGGCAAGGGAGAAATAGAGGAATTTGCCCAGCACGTGCTCGGCATCGCCCTCTGCGGCGGCAACAAAATTGCGAATGTCCATAACTTTGTCCATGTTCATAATCCTTTCTTTTGTTTTTTGTGGTCACCAATTTTCAACAATCTGCGTCAGTTTTTCGTATTGACCAACCATCAGCAATCCCAATTCGTAGCGATAGTTGATGTAGTTCAGGTGGTACTCAATTTTCTCAAGCGTCAACCTGTCTCCGTTTTCTTTTGCTTGACGATATTGCACAATGTAATCAAGCATCCGGCTGCGTTTCATACCGAATCCATCCTGTTTCATCAGCAGGTAGATCTCATCCATTTCGCGATTTGTCAGCATATCTGCCTCCCGTTACATGGCTGCCACTCGGCTGAGGAGGTAGTCGTCCACTCCCTTGTAGGCCGGGTTCCATGTGTATTTTGAGTATCGGATGCCGGGGATCTTTTTTACCTCCTTGCGCATGGTAAGGATAGCGTCCCGGACATTCTTGTTGGTCATTTGGTCCATATCCATGGCCTCTACGATCTCACGGACGCCGAGTTCCCGAATGGTGTCCGTGAGTCCTCCCAGCGCATTGACGCCGCCGATGCAAATGAACAGTTCGTTATTCGCAAGGTGGCTTGCCACGTCACCCTTCAGCGGGCCTTCCGTCAGGAAAGCCCGCTTTCTTGATGTATCCCCGGTCACGTGGACCCAGGAATAACTGCGGGTGCCGTTTGGCATATTGCGGCTGGAGAACCAGCGGTACTTTCGGTCGGGTGTGTCCGCATCATCCAGGCGGATCTTCAGGCCCTGTATCAGGCCATCCTTATTCCGCACCGGAATCAGAAACCCGTTGGGGCCGGATATCGTCCAGTCACCGTAGTAGGTGCGAAACCCGGGCAGGCCGCACAGCTCATGTCCGTGGGAGCGAAGCAGGTCGGCCAAAAGCCGGCGGCCCCGCTCCGTTTCGGGCATACTGCGGTATCCGTTCTCCCGGATACGTTCTTCGGACAGCCCGCGTTCCAGCAGGTTTTCTCCGTGCTTATCCAGAAGCACCAGATGATCCAGCATATCCGAATATGCGGCGTGGCGCTGCTCCAATGAAACAGGCTGCCGCTCACTGTTTTGGGGAGTTGGCTGTTGAGGCATAGGATAAACCTTGCTCTCTTTCACCAGCTCCCGGTAAGCCTCTGCATTGCTGATCCCTTTGATCCTTGCGTACAGACTCACGCTGTTGCCGTGTGCGCCGCACAGGTTACAGCGGTATTGGTCTGTATCGGCATTGAGGCTCAGATGATATTTCCCTGGTCCGTGGTCATGACAGAAGGGGCAGCTCGCCTCGACCTCCTTTCGCCGCAGCGTCCGGGAGTCGAGGACGATCCCACACCGTCTGGCCGTTTCCACGATGGGGATTTTATCGTAAATTTTCACGGCCAAACGGAGTCACCCCCCATCAGGCAGCTTTCTGTTCCATATGGATGATCGGATTGACAGGCCGTACCTGCAGCGCCGTGTTGGCAATACACTTTGCCATGATGATCTGTCCCGTGGGACGGACATTGGCAAGGTCATCAACGGATTCCATGTTGTCCACGAACACAGGATAGTTCCTGCCGGTCAGCCGCTTCATCAGTTCGGAGACCTCCATGCCCGCCCGGATTTTCTCGGAAAGAGAGAGCCGGTCGTAGCGTCGGCCGCCGTAAGTAAATTTGAAGGTGTCCTTGGCCTCGCCGGTGGATTTCACCACATCGTAGAGGGAGATCTCCACCTTGTTCATTTTCAGCTGGGAGAAGGTCAGCTCCGCCCGTTTGCAGATGTAGGAGACCACATCGGTCATGCTGCGCTTGATCTCCCCGATGGTATCCCGGGCCTGCTGGATCTCTTTGTCAAAGTTGGGCCTATCTGCCGCAACCATTTCCTCAAGGGCAGCCAGCTTTGCCTCGCACTGCTGCAGTTCCTTCCTGCACTCGGCCAGACGGTCATATTCCGGCTGGGTAAGGTTGCCGTAGTCCAGCTCCGCACTCAGGGTTTGGATTTCCATGCGCAGTCGTTCTACCTCTTTGGAGGCGCTGCCGGAAAGTTCCGTGCAGGCCTGCTCCAGTTCAGCAGCTTCTGCCTGCCATTTGGCAAGGTCATCCGCCTTAAACTGTTCAAAGGTGTCCGCCGCTTTTTTGTCCATCTCCTGAAGTTCTGTGAGCTGCCCGCGCTGCTCGGTTCCGGCGGCATAAAGGTCCGAAATCACCTTTTTGAGCGCCGCCTGCACTTCACTCAGGCTCTGCTCCGTCACCGGACGGTGACAGGTGGGACACTCCATACCGGCATGAAACGCTTTATAGGCGGCTGTTTCCCGCTGATACCGTGCGCCCAGTTCCTTGACCTTTGCGGAAATATCCGCCAAAGCCTGCGTGAACTTGGACTGGTACTGCTCGGCCTGTCGACGGGCGATCCTCGCACGCAGGGCGCTCAGATTGCGCTGCTGCTCGGCGGCGTCGGAACGGTCATCCCGTGCCGCCTCATCATAGCGCTGGCTCAGTTCCACCAACCGCTCCTGCATCTCGGAAGTATCCATGCCCGCAAACTGCTTGGCTTCCAAGCCTGAAATCTCCCAGCGCAGCTTTTCGATCTGACTTGCCATCTCCTGATAAGTCTGCTCATAAGTTTGGCTTTGAGACTCCGCAAGATCCTTCTGACCGCCCAGATAGGTGATGCGCTCTTCCAGACCGCGAATTTCCTCCCGGCGGCGCTTCAGCCAGGCGTCCGGGGAGAGCAAGGACTCGTCCTTGAGCGCCTCCCGCACCGGCTCGGAAAGCTCGGCCAGCACCGTTTCATGGGGGATCATGGGCAGATACATCTCCAGCAGGTTCTTGCCACTCTCTCCCAACTCCTCGATAAAGTACAGAGGGTTGAGGATCGACAGGAACACGTCACGCTCCCCGAACATATCGTTGAGGTCGAGTTGGCGGATCTCATAGCCATCGTAGGTGATGGTCATGCGGTTTTTTCTGCGGGTGCGGGTCAGCTCATGATGGGTACCCGTTTCATCCACAAAGCACATACGGATGGCAACGTCGGGATTGCTCTCGTTATGCAGTCGGTCAATACCGCGCTCCCCAAAGAACGGAAGCCCGGTCACGACAAAGGCGATGGCATCGGCAATGCTGGTTTTTCCCCGGCCATTGCCGCCGGTGATCACGGTAGGATTGCCGAAAATCAGATCCGTTGGCCCCTCGTAGGACTTAAAGCCGGAAATGCTCATGCTGGTGATCTGAAACTGCTCGATCTTTTTCAAATTTCTGCTCCTTTCTGTTTCTTCAGACCGTTTCCTTACGCTGCCTGCTGTACCTGCTGGTAGATCTCATACGCCTCCAGCACATAGAAGGCTACCGTATCCTGCTTCTGGGTTTTCAGTTTCACATTGCAAAGCTGTGTGCCCCGCGTCAGTTCCTGTCTTACACCACGGACATAAGCATAAAGCTGCTTTTTCTGCGGCGTTTCCAGATAGACCAGCGTATTGCTGCCGCTCATACCGCCCTGGATCTTGGCGTCCAGAATGGTGTAAAGCTCCGGCTGAGGCTGTGCCGTCTGCTGCGGTGCGTTAAACGGCATTGTCTTTCCGGCCGATCGGCTTTCCTGAACAGGTGTGCTGTTCGGGGCCGATGCAGCGGTGGGCGCCGTCTGTCGGGAAGTCTGCTGCCGCTGGGGCTGTTGGCCCTGTTGTGGTGCAGGCTGCTGAGCAGGCGCCGGTCTCGACTGGTTGTTTTTCTGGCTCTGCGGCTGTTGCTGATTGGGCACAGGCGCAGGATTTTCGTTTTTGGGAGCTTTCTGCTCAGGTGCGCTCTTGGGCGTGAGCAGGGACTGGATGCCGCTTGCTTCTGCCGGCTTTAACCCCAACCTTTGCAAAGTGCTCAGGTAGGCATTGTCCAGTTTGGAGCGCTCACTGTCCTTGATCACATAACTGCGTCCCCGGCGCTCAATGTCCACCCAGACTGTATCCAGACTGTAGAGGACACGGCCGATACCCCACTGATATGCGGCGCGCTTCATACTGTCGGAAAGACCGCCTTTGACCGGCTCAATGTCCGAGTCCTCGGCGCCGTCCCACTTGGTAATGAAGCCTCTGCCTTCAAAATAGATGGCAATGCCACACAACTGGGACTCCTTCTTGCCGTTGGTGTGCCAAGGTTTGAAGTCGTTGTACCAGTTTTCCGGGCCGCAGACTTCGTCCAGTCGGTTCTGAATGGCACGGTTGGTCACATAAGGGACGGCCATTCCACGCATCTTGTCCTCAATGGTGTTTTGAAGTCTCCACTCCAGATCCTCCGGAGCAAAGGGCTGAGCAAGAGCCTGCTGCATCTCTCGCGGATTAAGTTCCGGCATACTTTTACCTCCTGTAGATAAATTCGCCCAGTGTACGGCCATTGGGAACGAGAATGTCCGTGTAGTAATAGGCTGGGTCTTTGTCCTTCAAATGCTCCAGTAGTTCCTGATGATTGAACTGCTTTTTGTTCTTGTCTCTGCTGAACATATCATCGTTATCGGGAAGGCCCAGCAGATATCTGGGAAAGTTCTTCATGGCAGATAGCTTCTTATAGCGAGGCAGCACATTATTACCCGTACACACCTTCCCGTCCAGATGGACATTGGAAAAAGGGTAAAAGAACATCTGCGTATCCTCGGTTGGCTTTTCATCTGCCACAACGCCCATAGAGCATTCAGCCACTTTTCCGTTTTCCAGAATCCGCAGGCCAAATACCAGCCGTGGGATGGGAAAATCCTGATATTCTGTGTCCCGGTAGATGATGTCTGCCCGAAGCTCGGGGTTCCAGATTATATAGTTGCGCTCAGTAGTGCTCATGGAAACGTGCAGACAATGATCCGGCAGGAATCCACTTTCCAAAAAATCATTGCTGGTGTAGCTTCCGCTGATAGCGTAGTACAGTTCCAGAGGATCAATCTCTCGATAGCTGATAATACCGCCGGGTTTATGCTCCTCCACAACAAAGGCGTTGCGTGAGGGAGATACCCGCAAAACCAAATCCCGGGAATAGTCTTTGTTTTCCGCATCCTTCATTAGGCAGCCTCCTTTCTTGCCACTTCAAATTCGATTACTTTTTCCTTTTCCATACTTGCTTCCAACCGCCGCAGATCCCTTTGACAGTAGAGCACCATGTCGATCAGCGTATTGCCGAACAGGATGGGCTCATAGCAATCCGGTGACAACTTCGCTTCAAACACCACACCTCTTGTTGAGAAATGGTGCGAAAACCCGAATATGGAATAAGTCGGCCCAGTTGCAAAAAACTCGGAAATGTCCTGGATCTTTCTGCGCCAGGCATCTGAAAGTCTTCCGTGTCTGGCCGACTCCTGCCGTCCTAGTTCATAGAGTCGGTCAATATCCCGGTGGGAGAAGTACACAATGGTCAGTTCGTTAAATTCATCCGTGTCAGATTCGGCATCCGAAAAGATATCCCACAGGATCTCTTCCATCACAATGTCGATTTCCTCGGTATCCACTTCCTTGTAAATCTCGATGACTCTTTTTGCCGATTCCGGAGACTGCATATGCAGAAACTTCAAAAGGCGCAGGCATAGCAGAAAATCAAATTCATACTCATATCCGTACATGGCCGCCTCCTTTAGAAGAAGGACCGCTGCTTCAGGCGGAGCGGTGGTGTCTTCCGGCAAAAGCCGATAAAACCTTTGAGCCACCCGTCAGTGGTGTGATTGTAGATACTCTCGTACCCCTTTGGGGTAACGTGTTTTAGTTCAAAGGCATCAAGATCGACTGTAGTTAGGTCAAGTCTGCCTTCGTTTTCAAACGTATCAATCAGAGACTGAACATAGGCGTTTGGTTCTGCCGACTCCAGCAATGGTTCTTTTGCAGGAGCAGTAAGCAGCAACTCAGCAAAGCGTTCCTTGTCAAATTCAAGCATCTGTCTGCACCCCCTGGCTCAGTGTCACCGTGCAAAGGGCATAACCAGCAGGATTTGCCAGAATAGCTCGCTGCTCCTCCGTGGAAGCTACCGCACGGCCAAGTCCGATGTAGTAGATGCCGCAGTCCGGGAGAGGCGCACCCTTTTGCAAGGAAATGTGCCAGATAGCGTGGGCCATCAGCTCCGGATCTTTACCATCCACAATCATGGGACAAACCAGAGAATCACCGATTTTCTGGGCATTGCTCATATCTGTCTTTTCAATCATGGCTGACAGATGAAACTCCATCGCATCCTGCTGTGCCTGCTGGCCAGCCAGAAACAGGGCCAGAAACTGCTCCGGCTCCTGCTTGCCGAGGATCACACCAAAGGGGCGAACCAGTTTGAGGCCCCATGCGCCGTTGGAGGGGTTAAACTGCCGGTACAGCTTACCCAATGCGGGAAGCAGCAGCTCCGACACCTTGCCCCACACCTGCGCCCGCAGGACCTCATCATTTCCAGCCAGCTTATCCACTGGGACAATCACTGCCATATTGCACGATTTCATAATTTTTCCTCCTTTATCAGTATTCTTTGGCCAACAGAATGGTTGTCACAGACCGATCCGCCTCTGTGATGATCTGGATGCGTGCGCCGCAGGAAGTCTGATACCATGACATGATCCGAAGGTCATGCCGCAGTGCCAGCTCATTGGCTCTCGCATCGCTATCTGACACATCGCCCCAGTCACCACACAGGTGGCGCTCCAGAAGCTGAAACAGTTCTTCCTTGGGTACTACCGCCAACACAGCAGGGGATGCACCAAGGTGTCCCATCTGAAAACGGGCAGTCGCGCTTTTCATAGCGCTGTCCTCCTTTCTTTACGTCAGTGCCTTAAACCCGTTTGGTGTCAGCACGTTAAATATCATCTTGTTTGATATCGTTTCTGTTACCTCACTGCCCATATGCTTGCCCCGGGCGCTGAATTTCTCCTCGCTTTCCGTGCGCACGACCTTAACGATGCGGCCCTTGATAATATGGGGCGTATCGCATTCGATGAGGCCGTTGATCATGCCGGAGCCGCCGATGAGGCCGATCTGGCTGATGGAGAGCGGAAGCAACGGGCGTTTGACACCGTTATCCAACTCACTGCGGGACATCATCTGGGTAAAGCTGTTGGACTTGCGAAGCTGCTGCTCCAATTCCTTCTGATTGAACAGTTCCCCTTTGAAGGTCTGCACCTCCATAGGCTGTGCCGGGAGAGCGTAGCGGCCTTCCGGGATCTGCGTCAGTTCCGGTATGGAACCGGGACTGACCGCAAACTGTTCCAGCCATAAGGTGTCCTGCAGCTGCGTATCCCTGCGCTTTCGGATGCCCAGCACCGCAACCTGCTTAAACTTCTTGAACTCACTGTCGGTAAAGCGCCAGACAGAGAGATCATCAAAGTTATCCACAAGAACACGGCAAATATCAGGCGTCAGCCGATAGTACGGGATAACATAGACCAACAAACCGCCATACATCAGCGTGGGCAGGCTTTCGATCAAAAATCGCTTTTCATGCCGGGAGCGTCCGCCGCCCTCATTGATCACCGAAAGATACGGCGGGTTGAGAAACAGCAGATGGAACGCTTCATGGCTGATACGGCAGTGAAAGAAGCTGCCAAAGCCGACTCGGTGCAGTCTTGTCAGGGCCTCTTCGGCACGGCTTTCGTCCAGCTCCACACCATAGGCATAGCAGTTGTTTCCCTGGGCAAGCTGCCGCAGGGCCTTACCGCAGCCACAGCACGGGTCGATCAGATTGGTGGTCACGCCCTCCGGAAACTTGATACCCTGTAAAATCAGCGAGATGTTGCCGGGGTCCGTTGGGTAGTAGCCCAGCTTGATGTTGTTCATCAGGCGGCCAACCACAGCGGCGTTGGTCTTCTGTCCCACAGGGAAAGCGGCTGAAAACTGGCTCAGCGCCTCATAGACCGGCTTGTACGCCGTGCTCATGAGGTTAAATCCGGCAAGCCCCTTTTTGAGCTGTCCGGCCGCCACAGCCTGCTTGTATTCCTCCATCTCCATGAGAAATAGCTGCGATTCCGCCAGAGCGTCCACCAACGTAGTTCTGGTGCGCTGCAGTTCGTTGTAGGTATCCCTTGCCACAGCCAAATCCGTTTGCCGGAATTTCTCGATGCGTGCCCGCTGGATTACCATGCCCTGCGAAAGCTGAAGGATCTGTCCCTGGAGCTGTACGAGCCGATCCAACGCATAGGGTTTCTGCGTCTGGAGATCAGGCTGCCCGCTCATAGGTGTATCCGTCCTTTCGCAGCTCACTCAGCGTATCCAGCAGCTGGCCGTAGGACCACTTCTTGAGGTCGTTTCGGGTAAGGTAGTGGTTATATCCGCCCTTAAAGTCCTTGGAATGGCGTGCCGTGCGATAGCACAGCACCAGTTCGCGGTGATACACGGGCTTATGCAGACACACATAGATGCCGCCATCTTCCCACATACCAATCATGCTGCAATCACCGGATACGGCGATGCCGCCGGGGTTGGAGCTGACGGTCACATCCCGCAGGCCCAGATCTTTGGCAAGGGCACGGAGGAAAACCTTTCCCACATTCAAAAAAGTTTTTTTGTTCCCATTGGAACCGCTTTCCCGATCTCCGCCGATATAGCTGAGATCCTGTCCCAGCAATGCGGCCAGACGTCGCATACTGTGTTCCTGAGATTTCACCGACATAATCGCATCCTCCTTGTATTCAAAGATAAAAGAGGGCAAGGAACATGATCGTTCCTTGCCTTCCGTTCAGGCGGCTCATGCCGCGTCTTTCATTTTAGTTTCGCTCTTGGGCAGTTCCATCAGCTGCGCTCCGGCCAGCGGCATACGCTTTCCGAAATACGCCAGCAGACGAACCTTACCGTCTTCCTCTTGAAGCCCGCAATACTTCGTTTCATAGAGAACAGCTCGGCCATTCTCCGTCACGCGGGTCTTGCTCTCAACCGTGATCTCCCACATAGGCATTCACGCTGCAGGGCGGATGATGCGCTCGGTCGCAAAGTCGAACACAGGCGCATTTTCCTCCGGTGTGCCGGGAACCAGTTTCAGGGTATAGCCCTGTTCCCGGGACAGCTTGAACAGGCCGATGATGCGGTTGAGTTCCTCATCCACGACATCCATCTCCGGCTCGGCCGTAGCGACAGGTACTTCCTGCACAGTGGTAGGCTGCTCGGCAGCAGGTTCCTCCTGCGTCGCCTCTGCCGTTTCCTCCTGTACGGGCGTAAACTCTGCGTCCATGACCTCGGCCTTCTCTCCACGCACCGTCAGGGCAGTCCAGAAAGAGCGCAGAACGGAGGCAAGGAGCGTACCGAACAGGGACCGCTTCTTGGGCTTGAGGTTCACGACCTCCTGAGCTTCCACCACGTCGATCTCGCTGATGGCTACCGTCAGTTTACCGGTCTCCACATAGGCGGCAGACAGGAAACAGGATACGGCAGCACTCTCAGAGGCAAAGATCTCCGGAGCCTGTGCACGCTTGGCGATCAGGCGCTTGCAGATCACGCTGGCAGCTTCCACATCGTCGATGCAGACGGTATCTGCATCAATGGTGCCGGCGTTGATAACGCCCTTGCCGGTGATGGTCTTGGCCTTGATGCCGTAAGTCACATGAAGGTGGCCGTGGACCACCAGATGCTCTGTGACCAAAGACTCATAATGGACGGTTTCTCCCTTGGGAATGTAGACGGTTTTCATAACTTAAATCTCCTTTTCTTTATTTTCGGGCGGCGTCTGCCCCCCGTTTACTTTTTGTTCGTTATGCGGCCATTTCCTCTTTCAGCCGAACGGGCAGAACAAGGGCAAAATCGTCGCGGCCCTCTGCCTCGATCACTATGGGAGAAAAGATACCGCTGAGCTTTACTCTGATTTCAGGTGCATCCTTGAACTGCTTCAGAGCGTCCAGCATATACCGCAGGTCAAAGCCGAGAGACAAGCTGCCACGGCCGGAAACCTGGATACCGGTACGAAACTTCCCGCCCGGCACTGCCATCGTGAGCTGATTACCTGTAAAGCGCACATAGGGCTTGGTAAACCCGGATGCGCACTCTTTCAGGTAATTCAGTTCCCGGATGAACTCTGCCGTTCGGACCGTGACCGTCTCCTGGTACTGCCTGGGCAGCGCCGCGTCCACATCGAAGGTATCTACGCCCTGTCTTCGGACACAAAGGCTTGCTTCGCCGTCTGTAAACAGCACCCAGCGGGTTCCGACCTGCACTGTTACTTCACTCTTCCCAAAGACCTTCAGGTAAGCCAAAGAACTTCCATAGCACAAAAACGGCACCGGGAAGGTCACACCCTCCTGCGTGTCGCAGGCCATGCGGTATCCGTCCAGAGAGAAGACCCGCTGACCCTTAAACTGCACACAGGTGTTGAAGGGCTTGGTGTTGGTGGTCGGCTTCATGGTGGCGTAGCGCACACGCTCGATACTCTCCAAAAGGTGTTCGGCATTTGCGCGAAAAACCTTGTCAGCTTCCACCATCACCATTTCGGGGTAATCCTTGATGGAACTGACTTCATATTCCGCCAAGCGTTGAGCACAGTAAAAACGTAGCTTCTGCGGCTCCTTGCTGTTTTCAGCCCGCTCAGTAAGTTCCATGACCAGCTCGCCATCCATGTGGGCCAGTGCCTTCATCACATCCTTGGTTCTGTTGAACACAAAGGTCAGATCGTCTCCCTGCACCGGGAGCCGGGCTGTGATCCAGGTCTCTAGATCGGTGGCTGTCAGGGTACAGATGCCATCTCTGACGCTGACGCAGATCTCACCCAGGATGGGAAGGGGGCTCTTTTTCAGCACACGGCTGACCTTCGCCATGGCGTCCGAAAACGCCCGGGCATCCACTACGATTCTCCTCACGCTGCGTTCCTCCTTGTCTGCGGTTGTTTTTCCAGCACCGTCTGCATCCGTATCGTCCTCGTGGAGAAATCGGTCTGAAGAGCCATATTTTCTCCGTGGGTCAGAATGTTGTAGACCATGATGAGAACAGCGGTCGCAGCGGTGACGTTGGCAACGATGCTCTGAGGATCTTCTTGCGCGGCTTCGGCACAACTCAGTTCGGACGGGAACTTATCGGTGTCCTTGAGCATTTCCGGATGGACGCCGCCAATGGATTTTCGCATGGTGTGTCCATTTCTCCGCACGCCGCACACCACCTGTCCGGTGTATTTCCCGTTGCCACTGTCGATGTAAATAAGTTCCTCACTCTGATAAAACGCCTGATGGCAGAGCTGCCGGGTCTTGTTGTTGTCCACGCAGCCGAGCAGCAGCACCATTTCCTTTGTCCTGCGGCTGGAGTGGGGGTGCAGCTCCCATTCCTTCGGCTCGATCAGCTCCATAAGGTCAGGGAGCTTTTCGATGAAGTTGGGGACATACTCCGTTTCCATGCCGAGGACAGTGGAATAGCGTTCTGCCAGCACGCGGGCTTTGTTTTCGCCGAGGTCTGCTGGCACAAAGTTCTGCCGGTCCAGATTCTTCGGCTCCACGATATCGCCGTCGCAGATGATGAAGCGGGCAGGGCGGCCAAGCATATGGAGCAGGCGGAACACATAGGGGGCAACATAGCCTCCTGTGCCGCCGGCACCCAGCATGACCACCTTTACCGGACGGTCCATGGGGAATTTCATAACCCCACCTCCGCCAGAATATCGCGGAAGCCCCACTTCTTGTCGCTGTTCTTTTCCAGTCTTGCACCCTTTTTCTTCTGGATGGTCACCTGATCCAGCCATTCCACGGGAAACTGCTGTTCCAGTCCCTCAATCACCGTGTCCGGGTCGATGGGGGCAAAGGTATCTCCGCAGAAAATACGGGCCTTGATGTCGGGATAGAACTGATCCAGCTTTCCCAGCACGAAGTAGAGGCCCGTGGAACGCTCGTCACTGTCGTCCTTGGAAGAGAAGAAGGCGTCCATACTGTTGTGGGAGTGGATATCCGCATAGCAGATGTACCGCTCAGCATCATCGTAGGGACAGTCGTGGAGGTTGGCCTCGATTTCCACCTTGCAGACAGTCTGCTTGGGGACATAGGCAAAGAACTCCTGCTTGACCTTATCCCAGTAGATCAGAGCCAGCGCCTCGTTTTCCTCGTTCTCCGTCATGAAGGCACGAAAAAAGGCTATGATCTGGCCCATCAGGCTCCCCGGGATCTTAGGCAGAGCCGGGGTGAACCCGGCTCTGACCTCTGCAAAATCGGTCACGTTGTTTTTGGGGGCGATGAACTCGCCCTGCTCCATCTTACGAAGCTCGTAGATCCTGCCATCGTTGGAAGGGATCAGGCAGATGACCTTGTCGGAGGCACGGGCCTCCTCCAGACTGCCGAACTTACCCTTGTAGGTGGCAGCGTTCCCCTTGGTCTTCATCTCCACCTTGGGCTTGACATAGCAGCACGGATTCTTGTCTTTCGTTTTCTTGAGGGCGTCCAGGAACTCGCGGGAACGCTCGATCATCTCCTTCATAGAAATGATCGTGGTGCCCTTGGGGTCTTTGACTTCCTTGCGGATACCGCAGTATTCCACGCTCCAGGACACACGCTTGCCTTCCTCCAGATCGGTGAAGTCATCCGACTTTCTGATCCGAAGCTCCTCGAAGGTCATGGAAGCGTCCTCGATGTCTTCTTTGATACCCTTGTGGTAGAACACAGGAGGCTTTTCCAAAAGGCCAACCTTGGTGTTCTCCGCAGTTTTCTGCTCAAAGGCCGCAGCAATGGGGTTTTCCGCAGGAACTTCCGCAGCAGCCTTCACAGGTGCAGGAGCCTTGGGTGCCGGGGCAGCAGGAGCAGCGGCAGGAGCCGGTGCGGGCGCTGCAACGGGAGCCGTAGGTGCTTCCTGCGCCACAGGTGCTGGAGCAAGGACCGCAGCAGATACAGGGGCAGGAGCCGCAAAGGAGTCTGCCTGAGCTGCTGCACTGTTGCCGGTGCCAAAGATGGCGTCGATGTCAAATCCTTCGCTTTCGGTGATCTCACTGAAGGGCCACGCGCTGTTGTTGGGTTCACTCATATAATTTTGCTCCTTTCGATTTTGGGACAAAAAAAGACCGCAACTGCTCCCATGAGCAATTACGGTTTCGTTCTTTGTCCGATATTTCATTCCAGGTCGTTTTGAGGGCTCCGGAGGGCGCACTAACCCCCTTTCCGTCGCTGTTCCTCCCTAACTTACTCCGCCCTAACTTACTTCGCCCTGAAATACACCTTCATTGTAGCATTCACAGGGCAGGGCGTATAGTTGCAGTTCTTGCACCCACACTCAGGATCTCAAACTTGAAGTTATTTTATGAAAATAATCGTATATTTCCTGCTGTCGAAAATCTTTTACGGTTTATAACCGCAAAACTACTTGCTTTCTACATTATTTTGCGGTATGATGTGGGTGAACGGAGGCGATTACAATGATTTACAGACCAAGTTATGTTGATAAGATCATGGCCTATGTGGATACACCGTTTGTAAAAATACTGACGGGTGTGCGTCGCTGCGGCAAATCGACAATCCTGAAGATGATCATGTCCAAACTCCGGGAGTGCGGCATCCCTGAATCCCGAATCGTCAGCTATTGCTTCGATTCCATGGAATTTGAAGATATGACCGCAAAGCAGATGTATTCAGAATTGAAGTCCCGCGTTTCTCCGGAAGGAAAGACCTATTTCTTCCTCGATGAAATGCAGGAAATCAAGGGCTGGGAGAAGGTCGTCAACTCGCTTTCCTCCGATTATGATGTGGATCTGTATATCACCGGTTCAAACTCGCGCATGATGTCCTCGGAAATCTCCACCTACCTGACCGGCAGATATGTCTCCTTCCGGATATACACGCTATCCTTTGCAGAATATCTTACTTTCAAAGAGCAGTACGACGCTGTTGGTGATCCTCGACAGGAGCTTGCCAACTATATCCGTCTTGGCGGTTTCCCCGCGACGCATCTGCAAAATTACACGCAGGACGAAGTTTATACCATCGTCAGAGACATTTACAATTCTACGATTTTCTCTGATATTGTAAGGCGAAATCAGGTAAGAAAAATTGATCAGCTGGAGCGTGTAGTCAAATACACATTCAACAATGTGGGAAACACCTTTTCAGCAAAATCCATTTCCGACTATCTGAAAGCGGAGCACCGCGCTCTGGATAACGAAACGGTGTACAGCTATCTTGAAAAACTGGAAAAAGCATACTTGCTGCATCGCTGTTCCCGGTATGACCTGCAGGGTAAGGAAATTCTGAAAACGCAGGAGAAATTCTATCTGGCCGACACCTCCCTTCGGTACAGCGTCCTTGGTTACAATGCAGACAGTGTTGCCACGAGCCTTGAAAATGTCGTGTATCTGGAATTGTGCCGCAGAGGATACACCGTAAACATCGGAAAAACCAGCGATGGTGAAATCGACTTTGTTGCCACACGTCAGAATGAGAAGGTCTATGTGCAGGTTACGCAGCAGATCGCATCTGAAAAAACAGAGCGCAGAGAGTACGAGCGCCTGCTGGAGATCCGTGACAACTATCCCAAATATGTGCTCCGAACCGATGAATTTGCAGGTGGAAACTATGAAGGCATCAAGACGATGCACGTGGCCGATTTCCTGCTGTCTGACGAGTTCTGACAAACTCCCATCCACTAAACTCTATCCAAACTGCGAAAAAGCGGGACTGCACTTTGCAGCCCCGCTTTAACATTATGTGGTTAGGATACTCTGTTGGCGATAAGGCCTTGTACGACCTGCTCGCCGGTCAGTTCGCTGGTTCGGTAGATATTCTGGCAGAAAGCTTTTAGGCTGAAATCCATGCCTGAATCTTCCTGATCCAGCAGTACACCGGTCACAGTGAAGTGTCTCTCGGCTTGTGCTGTTCGCAGCTCCTCAATGTAGTTTTCGGACAGGTCGCACTCGCCGTCTGTGATAAACACGATGTCGGCATTCTCAAATCCATCCTCCTGAATGAGCCGCAACGCCTCATTCAGCGGCGTATGGAAATCGGTGCCGCCGTCAAGAAACGTTTCTGCCGCGCGGATCTTATCTTCCATGCTGTACTGTTTCGGAAGAAAGATATCCGTTTTGAAGCTGCCGGGACCTGAGAAGTGGACGAGGGCAAATTTGCGGCCGTCACTCTCTGCGATCTCCAGCAAGGCCAGTGCAACCGCTTTCCCCCAAGAGGCAAGCTCTCCGCTGGTAGACCCTGATTCATCCAGGCAACAGACAATATCGCCCGCGCCTTTATAAATCGGCTCACGGCGCCGGTACTGCTTGATCTGCCTGCGCTGATACTTTCGCAGGAACAGCGGCTGCGTCTGCGGTGTGGCCAGCATGGCAAGCTCGGAGGTCAGCGCACGAGACAGGTCATTACCCAGCTCCAGAGAGTATTTTTCTCCCCGGCCGTAGGCAAACCCGTTGCGTTTGCATTGAGCGAAGATCTCACGAAAGCGTCCCAGATATTTGGAAATATCCCGCAGCGTATCACTGCGCCGGACACGCTCCAAAAGGGCTTCGTTTACCGGAGTACGCTTCAGATCCGATGGATCATTGCTCCATGCGCCAATGATGCTCTGCACCTCTTCAGCCTTTTCCGCAGCAGCGGCTACGGCTTGCTGAATCATTCCGCTGACCGTAGCTCTGTTCTGCATCTGACTGGCGTCAACGAGTTTCCCCACGGCTTCTACCTGCCGATGTTTGCTCTGGGCCTCGTTGGCGGCTTTGATCACAGCCTCGTTCAGTGTAGGATTATCCTGTCCGGTTCGCTGCAACTGCTCTAAAAGGCCAAACAGCTCATCTACGGCTTTTGCTTCCGCCAGCTCCAGCTTTTCCAGTGTATTCATAGCACCGGGCTTGCCGCCCAGCTGAGTAAGCAGATCTTCCAACTCGCCGGATGCTCTGGCAACAAATTCAGTCGCCGCTTCATAGGCCGGAAGCTCCCGCCCTTCACACACCTCCTTGAGCGTAGGATAGTCTTCGCTTTGGGTGATGTGCTCCAGAATCGGCATGTTGATCTTCCTCGCCGCTGTCGAGAGGTCATCGTCCGCGTTGCGCCGGGGCATCAGGGAATAAAAGGACTGGAAAATATCCCGCGAGAGCGCTGGAAAAGAGCGCAGCTTTTCGCCTGCGCTGTTCTCGATCTCGTCCATACCCGTATCCTCCATGCGCAGATCCCGGTAAATGCTATCCTCCAGTTTGGTCGAGCGCAAAACGCGGTCTGTCTGTTGCGGACTACGTTTCACTCTCTGCACCTGCGCCCACGGAGAGGAAAGAACATCCTGAACTGTCCGGTAGGGCTTCAGCATTTTGTATCCGCCTCCTTCTCTCAAAATGTGCCGAACCACGCCAACAGAATTTTTCTTGCCCGTTCCGGCGCATACCGCAGCTCCGGAAATTCTCCCTGCAAGTATGGTACGGCTCCGTACATATTTGTTTCGCCGCTTTGACGCAGCCGTTCCAGATAGTCAAAATACTTCTGGCATTCATTCTTGGAATAGGCGCTAAGAATACTCGTTTCCATATAAAACGCTCCCCTATCAATGCGAGTTTGTCACTTACCGTCTGCAAGATCGTCTTTGGTGAGTTCAAAGTCATCCAGCCAGTCTACATCGTCCCGTTCGACAAAAGTAGATCCGTCCTCGTCTGAGAGTGCGCGATCATACGCGCGCATCAGGGCGAAGTGGTTTTCGTCACCCAATTCTTCTCCCTGTTTGCCGCCCCGGAAACGATACTGCTGGACGGCGATCCTTGCGTCGCTGCCCACTGCGTCCCACATATCGCGGAAGGGCTGGTCGTGCTTCAAAAGCTCGCGGATATCAAGTTCATCCAAACAACCACCCTCCATAAAGGAAAGCTCCACGCCACCACGGTCTTCGATCCGTACTTCCGTAAAAACAATGCTCATTTTGTTTTCTCCTCTTATCTTTTATATGGAGGGAGGGCTGATGCCCTCCCTCGCTTATTTGGTGCTCTTAAAATGGCATTTCCCCGGATTCGCCGCCAAAGTCTGGTGTAAAGCCGTCCGGCACGGCAAAGCTGTCGGGCGCTCCGGTATAGGCAGGAATATCATCCTCCTCACCGCCGTCTTTCGGCTTGGAGTCTCCGAAGTAGACATTGTCTGCAATGACTTCGGCACTGCGGCGCTTGCCGCCTTCCTTGTCTGTCCAGTCGCGGATCTGGAGCCGGCCCTCCACGACGGCCATGCGGCCTTTTGTGAAATACTTGCTCACAAACTCCGCCGTGGCGCGCCAAGAAACGATATCAATAAAGTCCGTCTCCTTTTCCCCGTTTTTGGACTTGAAGTCCCGATCCACCGCGATTGAAAACGAACAAACGGCGGTACCGCTCTCCGTCCTGCGCAGTTCGGGATCGCGCGTGAGTCTTCCCATAAGAATGATCTTGTTCAGCATCGTGATTCCTCCAATATTCTTTAATTTAACGCTGCAATCTCTTCCAGCGTCGTATAAGTAAAATGTGTCTGCTCGTGGGCCTTGCGGCTGATCTTCTCCAAATCAGCCAAGAGGTCATCCACCAGCGCTGTCTCGCTGTCAGACTGCGCCGCCGTGCGAAGGCTGCACTGCATCTGATAAAGATGCGTCAATTCACCGCGCAGCTTGATAAATGCCTTGCGCACAGTATCGGCCTTGCTGCCATCCCCCAGCGCAGCGTCAAATTCCTCCTGGGATTCCAACGCCATACCGCGGATATTGTTGACCTTATCCTGCATGGGGTTGACACACAGGCGGGTGAGCACCGCTTCCACCTTTTCACGGTCTGAGGGCAGGCGCCAGAGATAATTCTTCAGCGCCAGAAGGTCACAGGATTCTACCTTGTCATGGCCGGAAAGCCATGCCTTGGCCTGCGCGATGGGATAATAGCCCAGATACTTTCGGTCCGACACCGTCATATCCTTACGAAGCTCGCAGAGGATATCGTCAGCCAACTCGTTGATGGTGTCGGGAACGAGGATCGACGCGACCTCCTGCTGCATTTGCCGCAATTCCTCCAACGTGATCGTAACGGTGACCTGTCCGAAGGTGCCGGCCTGCTTATTCTTCAAAACGGCAAGGCGCGTGTCCCGATCCTCCATATTGGCCGTCACGACCTTCAGCTCCAGGCGGTCGTACAGCGCCTCCAGGATCTTTTCCTGCGGATCGTTGAAATTAGGGATCTCATTGGAAGCCGCAAAGAAAGAAATGACCGGAATGGGATAGGTGCGTCCCTCGTTGGTGTATTTCCGCTCATTGAGTGCGGTGAGCAGTGAGTTCAGCACGCCGTCGTTGCACTTGAAGATCTCATCCAGCAATACGATATCGGCCTCTGGAATTTTGCCGGCTGTCTGCACCGTGGGCTCGCTTTTGTGAAGCGCCGAGAGCGCTGCACGATAAAGCTCCAGCTTTTCGGTGCCGCTCTTGAGCTTTTCCCATGTTGCGGGCTCGTCCTTCATGGAGCCGATGCCCTCGACGAGGACACGCAGGTTGAAGCGCTGGTTTTGATAGGTTGCGTCCTGCTCCAGCACGGTCGGCGGCACAGAGCCCGGCAGCAGACTCGCAAGATCAACACGGCCGAAAAGCTGTTCTTCATCGCTCTGCTTGGAAAGAAGCCTCTCAAACTGCCGCGCACCGGTGATGTGCCGACGGAACAGGTTGATGGCATAGCTCTTGGCCTGTCCCGGCTCACCCAGAACAAACAGGTTTTTTCGCGTCAGCAGGGCAATGGCGATCATCTCCACCAGTTCCTCACGCTCGGCCACGCTGGCATTCACATCAGCGATAACGGCCAACATCTTATCTCTCAGGGTCATTTCATTTCCTCCTTGTTTTTCGCAGGAAGTACCGGTGTTTCCGATACGATGTAGACAACACACGGGCCATCTTCCTGATTGTCTCGGCCTCCGTAGGCGAACAGGAATCCGCTGATCGTTTTCTCCACCCGGGTCAATGCCGGCGGATCGTCGTATTCCTCCAGATTTTCCAGCATCTTGCGAAGCAACACGCCCATATCATTGGATATTGCCAGTGTGACTCCATCAACGTGGTCAATCTGATCTTCCAAACAGGTCAGCGTCAGCTGATTGCCGATACTCTCCGGCTCTCTTGCGGGAACCGGCTCCAGCATCTCCGGAGACATGATCACGCAGTCCAGTGAGATCTCTTCAAGCTGCATATCCTGCCTATACAGATCGGAAAAACGGGTTTCCAATTCAGCGGCCATGGCAACCGAATCCGGCGACATAAACTCGCAATAGATATCCGGGGTGTCGTTCTCCGTTTCCCGGTCCTCATCGGTGCGGATCTCCGTCACGGTGCCATATAGGCCCATGTACTCGCTTTCATCATTGGCAAATACACCGCCGCCGATTTTGAACTCTTTGCCGTCAATAAAAAAGACGGAACCTTTTTTTCGTATGACCATATTCAACTCCTTTTTGTGGCCCGGCTCATACATCCACGTAGATATAACCGTCCGGCATTCTCTGAAATCGCTTGCCGGCAATATCGCTCACGCGTTTGCTTGCCGTACTGTGTGCAATTTCTTCCTCCAGTTCCCGAATCGTGATATAGCTCTCGCGGGCCTGCTTCTTTTCTTCCTGCGTCAGATCTTCCCAGTGGAGCCAAACGATTTCGTCCATTTTCTGCTCCCGGGCTTATGCCGCCAGCAGCTGCTCATGCAGCTCGCTGTTCTCGGAGACAATGTCCAGCGAGATAATATCGCTCTTTTGGAAACCTCTGGGTGCGCCGGTCATGCCGCACAAGCGGAATGCTGCCTTGCAATTTAGAAGCTCGTATTTGAGCTGGGCGAAGATGTGCTGCTGCAGGTTTCCCTTATCCGGATCATAGCCGGCAACGGCCTTGATGAGCCGAATGGCAAGCTGCTGGTACACATCGTCATACTCCAACCGCGCCGCCCTCATCAGAGGGCGGTTTTTCTGAATGATGCTGTCGATGCACCAAAGATGGTCTTCCACGATGGCATTGCGCTGAGCAATGGAGTAATTGTTTTTCATAGTCGTTTCCTTTCTCTGGTATTGGGGTCCAGAAACGGCAGCAGCCGTTGCCCCAGTCCTCCAGTAACATCTGATTGGTGTAGACGGGCGAGTTGTAGCGCGGATCGCTGCAGTGCTGCATCCGCACCATGTCCTTTCCGCCGTTTACGTTCTTTTCCTCCTGATAGTAAGAGGATGCGCAGGTATTACAGTGCTTCTCTTGATCCTTCAATCAGTGTCCTCCTTGACATTCTTTCGTGCGGTCGCTGCGTCGAACAGTCCCAGCAGCACATACCCGTTCTGCGTCTTATAGAAGAACTCGGGCTTGATGCCATCGTCGATCTCCACCACGTAATGGCGGTGAACAGCAACACCCAGAGTCTCGGCATCCGGCTCTTCGTTGCACCGTTTGGCAAACTCACGGGGCGTCAGAGGGGTGTGCAGCTCATAGGCCACAGCATAGCGGAAGGCAGAGGGGGAAATATCCGTGCCCAGCTGCTCACACATATCATGGTGCAGCATCCACTGCTCAACGCTTTTGAACCCGTAAATACGCAGCTCGCTGGGAACCTTGCGCTTGGGACACCAGGTAGGCACATAGATTTTCGGGTCGCCGCGTCCGAATTTTCGGGGCTTCTTTCCTCCCATACAGAAGCGGTCGCCAAAGTGCATGGTGACGCCGTTTTTCTTTACAGACATATTCTCCATATAGTGGAGGTGGCTCTTGCACTCAGAGCAGGTCACTTTTCTCAGATCCATAACCGCCCCTCCATCACTCTTCCTCGCAGCATTCCCGTTCCTTCAGGTTCTGGAACAGGCTCATCACCAACTGACCATCGTAATCGTCAATGATGCCGTACTCCTGGCAGAAAGTCAGAAACTCCTCGAACATATTTCTTCCTTCCCGAACCTCCATTTCGCTCATACGCTCATCATGCCGAAGCGAATCCAGACAGTCGTTGAGGTCGGTACGGGTGTTGGTAAAACGGCAATAGCTCATATTGGACATACTTCAGTCTCCTTCCTTATCCATGAAAAGCGGGCTTTCGATGATCTCATAGCGGGTAAACCAACCGGCGGCATAGCCGTCCCGGTAGGCCTCCCAGAAATCATTGCCGTACTCCTCACGGTACAGTTCCTTGGAAAACGGAATTTCCATGTTTTCCTTTTCTTCGGTCACCAGACGATTCAGCTCTGCACGAGCCTTTTCTCTGTCCGTGAATGTGGCCACGCCCGATGGAGAGGGAAACTCGCCCTGATCCGCATCGGCCCAGGAATGGACGATGGTATAGGCGCCCTTCACGCTTCTGCGGTACATTCTCGCCACATGACTGTTCTCAGGCAGTGCCAGCCAATCTTCAATAGCGGCACGGTCTTCCTTGCGGAACATCTCCACAAACTTTTCCCGAAATGCCTTTGTGGACAAAGGTTGGGCAAGGTTGTGGTGAAACTGGTAGAGGTGCCGGTATGCCGCGGCAAGGAAATCATCGGTAGTGACGATTCCAAAGGTCTTTTGCTCGATGCAAAGACGCCCGCCGCAGACCTTGCACTTGCCGACCATGCACAGCTGATAGGGGTGAATGTCCTTCAGACTGTTGTAGGTCAGATGCCAGTCCACATCAGTCATGTTTTCCGCAAGATGAACGGCCATCCGAAAGGAATCACCGCCTTGGACAGGGCCGCAGGTACAAAGCGGTTCCTGCCCATGATTACAGTGCTCACACATTTACGCTGCCTCCTTTTTCTGCTTTTGTTCTTTGTTTCGTTCCTTCTCACACAGCTTGATCAGTTTCTGGCAGCGGTCTATCTCGAAGCCCCCAATATGGGCAAGCTCCTCTGACAGCCGCATCTTCTTTGCCATCCACTTATAAGCCTGTGTTCTGCTCATTCCTCGCTCCTTCCAGAAGCTATCAAAGACGTGATGTGTCTCCATTCGCTTCATCCGCAGCGCTTCGTTTGCCAGATTGCCCAGTGGCCGCGTGCTGCCGGGATGGCAGCCTACACGGGCATTGCAGTTCTGACACTGGTAAAAGCTCTGGCGTTCAATGCCCAACCGAGCTGCCGCAGCAGGCCCGTAGACCTTGGAAGCCGAGACAAGCCGGACTGCTCCGCCGCAGTAGCGACAGATAGTGGGGATCTCCAAAGGCACTCCTCCTTTACGCCGCCTTTGCCGCAGGGGCACGGGCGGGTTTCTCCGTTTTCTTTTCTGTGGGCGCACGCATGGCGCTTTGCATATAGAAAGCGTCCTGGGTACTGAGGGTCAGCATACCGCCGCCGGCGATGCCCAGCGTAACGGTCCCGGTCAGAGCCTTCAGACAGGTGCTCAGCTGACGGGAGGAAAACCAGAAGTCACCCACAGGTGCTCCGGTCAGGGCGATCACATCCACAGGTGCGGACGCGGTGCCGTATTTCCCGCCGCAGTAGAACTCCAGCCGCTGATCCTTGAAGCCCAGCCTTACTCTTCCTTCCGGCTCTACAGTGAGAACAGAAGACAGGGCGTTTCTCAGGTCCTGAATGTCTGTCAGCACGGTAAAGCTGTTCTTGATGGTGCTCAGCAGAAGATCCGTGTCAATGTAGCCACCCTCCATCAGGCGGGCACTGAACAGGAAATTCTCCTTGAAAAACACAATGTTCTTTCCGGTAGTCCCTACACGAAACTCATCTTTATCAGCGCACATACGGGCCAGCTTCCCAAGAGAGGTCGCCGGGATCAGAAGGCTGATGTCGCCCTTGCTCTGGTCATCACCCTTGGCAGTAACAATACAGTTGCCGTTGCTGCCGGCCGCCCGGAGTCCCACATTGGTGAACTTCAGATTGACGCACTTGAGCAGCGGCTTGTTGTTGTCCTGCGCTGTTGCAAACACCGTGCGCTGGGCCATAGCGGGAATGCCGCTGAGCTTGACCGTATCCTCGGGAAAAGGCAGGTCAGGCTTGGGAAAGGAACCGCGATCCCACACATCCACTTTATAACAGGCATTTTCGCTTCTGAGGGCCATGCGTCCGTGATTATCCGGCCGGGAGATCTGTACTGTATCCAGGGGCAGACGCTGCAGCATTTCCGTGAGCATCCTCGCACTGAACACGAGAGAACCCTCCTCCTGCACAGAGCAGGGCAGTTTCTCCTCCAGCGAAACCTCCATGTTAGTGGAGGTGATGGTCAGCTTCCCACTTGCGGCGTCAGCTTCCATCAAGGCGCCCTTCAGCACATCCAGCGGAGACTCGGACGGTGCAATGGAGGCCGCCCGTTTGGCAGCATCCAAAAATCCGGCCCGGTTGATTGTAACGATCAAAATTTTCTCCTCCTTTAAGCAACAAAGCCGAAGAGCGACAGCTGGTTTTCGTCCACCACTGGCTTCTTCGACTTCCGTTTCTTCTGTTCTTCCTGTGTTCTTGCAAGCAGGCCCTCATACAGCCGCTGGCGTTCCGCGCTGTCTGCGGTTTTGATGCCAAAGACCGTGGCTTCGGAAACTGCGACCTCCTGTACGGGGACAGGCTCCGCTTCCTGCCTGACTTCGATAACCTTTTTCTTTCGGTCCGGATTGATGATCGCCATTTTCTTGAAGGCTGCGGCGATATCCTCCACATTGTCCTTGATGCCCTGAGCCAGCTCTTTCGCCATCTGAGAGGTCAAGTCCTTCACGTCGCTCATAGCGGCAAGACCTTCCTCCGAGAATGTCCCCTCGATGATACCTGCGACTGCCAGCTTGGAGGCCATCAGCTTCATCGCCTTGGCCTGCATAGTGTCCACATAGAAGGGCATATACACTTCCACTCTGGGTGCCGTCTGATTGATACGCCAGGACCGGCGGGATGCCTGCCGCAGCGTGAAGAGGTTATAGCCCATGGAGTAGAAGATGAGTGTGGTAAAGGCATTGAGATCCAAACCTGTTTCCACGCATCGGGGGTTCGTGATGAGCACCTGCAGTCCGTTCTTAACCCGTTTATCCACCCATTCCTCACGCTTTTCCGTAGGAACCTGTGGCGTCAGGATCTCGGTGCGGTAGCCTTCCTCCCGAAGCAGCTTCAGGAGCTTCTTTTGGGAGTCTGTCCGCGTCCAGCTGGTGTAGATCAGTACCCGTTCACCGTTTGCGATCTTTCTGCGGGTAATATCCAGCACCGTTTCCTCCTTGGGGAACAGGCGGGTAAAATCGCCGCAGTCCTTTGGCTTGATGATGACCTCCCCCTCAATGGGGTGGATGACCTCCGGCTGATCGTAGGGCTGGTCGGGATAGACCGTCAGCAGGTTCAAATAGGTGGATAAGATCTTCTGTGCCGCTTTACGGTCGGTACGCAGTACCTTCTGCAAAGCCTTTTCCGCTTCTTTATAGGATTCATGCACATCCTCCGGCATTTCCAGCGGCACGGGGATCTCCTCATAGTCGGGAAGGTCCTTGTTCATGTCCGAGAGGGACAGGAAGGCCGTGTACTCCAGAAGGAAACGGGAGAATACCAACGGTGACACACCGGGAAGCTGCCTTGATTTGGCCTTACGCTTGGTGGTGCGCCGATTGGAATTGTACTCGCCGTCCTTGATCTCATAGGTGTTTTCCACTACGCCGTACTCTGCATCGAAGTCCGCAGGCCTGCGATAGCTTTTGCCATCCTTGAGCATCAGGCCGGGAACGATGCGGTAGAGCAGGTGAAAGATACCGGAGGAATACCCGTTGATGAGTGTCGCGGTCATGCCTACAAAGAGCTTTGAGACCCCGAACAGCTCTGCCATGGCATCGCCCTGGCCGCTGTTATTGTTGTACTCATGCAGCTCATCGCAGAGAAATCCGCTGATACGCCCGCGCATCTTTTTCTTGATGTAGGTACTCAGCGGATACCGTCGCTGTGCGCCCCGGACAGGATAGAAACCCTCTGGGTTCTGAGCGATCTCGGTGAGTTGGTCGATTACGCTTTCGCTTTTGGTTCGCCGCAGGTGTGCGGCAGCTCCGTAGCGGTGGACCCAACCGTACTCTCCGATCTTGACCCACTCGATCCGTTTGCCGGGATTGACCGCCGACCACAGGACTGACCCGCAGTTGGGACAAACATGGTTTTTCCTGTGTTCATTCTGGAAGAAGAACTGGTCGGCCGGCACCGTATAACGGCTGCCGTCCTCGCTGATCTCCATGGTGACGACCTCGTTGCAGTCAGGGCAAAGAAAGGCCCGCAGGCGCTTACTCCATTTCACTGCCGGGTAGCGCATGTAGCCATCTCTGGCACGTTCCTTGGAAAAGACTGCGTAAACACTTTTATCCCCCTGCTCGTACATGGCGTAGAGCCGGTCCAGCTCCGCGATACTGTGGACTACCATGGCATAGGTGTCCGGGAGGGTTTCTCCGATCTCTCGCACCCATTTCCGGGTGACGTGGGAAGGGCACATGATAATGCCAAAGGATTTGCCCGCGCCGCTTCGCTTCTGAGCCGCCCACAAACCATGCAGGGCTCCGAGGGCCGTTGACCCGATTTTGGTCTTGCCGGCACCGCACTCTGCAATGATGAGCGCAACGCTCTTTCGGTCCAACTGCCGCTTGACTGCTTCGGCTACCGCAAGCTGGGCATCGTAGAGGGAATAGCCCGCCCGGTTCATAATACAGTCGTTGATAGCCAGCACCTCATCGGAAAGAGGCTCGTTGGCAGGGTCAAAGAGGGGCATAAACTGGTGACGGATGCGGTCTGCCACGGTGACACCGAAGGTGTTCAGATATCCCGTGACATTCTCCACACCGTCAAACCCATCCGGTGCTCCGGGAATCGCTCCTGGAATCTGGATGCTGCCATTCTTTAACCCTGTTTCCAGAACTTCTACCACATTCCTGTCTTCCGGTTTTAGGTCCAGCACCCAGGCATCCATCTTTTCCTTCAGGGATATGACCTCCAGCTGCCGCAGATCTCCGCGCTTTTGTAAAGCGTCCAGAACGTAGTCCCGGAAAGCAGGGATCAGTGGCGCTGCCGTTTTATGGTCCAGCTCTTCAAAAAGCCGGTCCCGGTCACCCTGTGGGCAGAAGATATAGCACTTACGGGGCTGCATGGCTTCCTGACCCTCTACCTCTCCATCGCCCTCGGAGGCGCGATCATCTGTCTGGGCATCATCGCTGGCCATGAGTGTCGCTACGGCATACACGCCGTCGTGGGACATCTGCCGCTGATACCCCTTGACATTGCTCTGGAGCATTCGGGTCGTACTGTTTTGGGTGGCTTCTATGGTCGCACCGCCGTAGATGGCATCCGACATAGCCCGAACCATTTCCGAGTATCCACCAAATCGGACGGCACTGATGATACCGCCCTTGCTGTTGTGATCGAGCACCACTGTATCTGCGTAGGCCGACAGGCGTACCTGCGCTGACGGGTCATAGTAGCTCAGCTCAATCAGTCTACTTTGTGTCATTCATCTGCTTGCTCCTTTCTTTTGGGGACAAAAAAAGACCGCAATCGCTCCCACGAGCAATTACGGTTCCGTTCTTTGTCCATCATTTCATTCCAGGTCGTTTTGAGGGCTCCGGAGGGCGCACTAACCCCCTTTCCGTCGCTGTTCCTCCCTAACTTACTCCGCCCTAACTTACTTCGCCCTGAAATACACCTTCATTGTAGCATCCATGGAGCAGAGCGTATAGTTGCAGTTTCTGCACCCCTGCATAGTTCCAAAACAGCGCGGAGTTTCGGGGCAAACGCAAAACAGGGCGGCTTGGAAGCCGCTCTGTTTCGTAAGAAGAACCAACATCCCGCTATGGGATGCCGTTTCTTAGTCATTTCCGAAAAGATTGGCCGGTGACCCCCACCTCCAGACCACCGTTTTCTTTGTCTTTGTAAATGGACACGGAATAGTCACGGATGGTGTGTTCCGCACCGTTCGCAACGACGAATGCCTGAATGTTCTCCAAGTCATACATATCCAGCAGAACATATCCCTCTGTGGCTGTGTCTGCCAGCAGCGCGCGGCAGTCATGGCAGAAGAGTGCTGGAGCGATCTTTCCGATTTCTTCGCCAATGTGCGCTATATTGGTGTGATCCTCGCTGCTCCATAAATTAGTCCTTGATCTGCAAAAGTTGATTCAAGGCTTCAACATCAGTATCGGACAGTTCATAATAGCCGTTTGCGCAGATGAACACACGAATGGACGGGAAATAATCAATGGTTAGCTGATAGCCTTTCGTTGTTGTGATCTCGATTACACGCTCTCCAACTGTCCAGAGCTCATGCGCTTTATCATAAAGCGATGTGTCCTGTGTGGAATTATGCACGACGGTATTTCCTTTGTCATCCGTATAAGTGGTTGATTCCTCGTCAGAAGGTGTGCTTCGATACACACAATGTCCGGCTTCTTCGCTATAATACACATCATCATTTCCATAGGCATCATACCATGCCTGTGCAAAGCGTCGTTCATTAGCTTCCAGACCGATGTTGCTCTTACCCGAAAGGATCTCAAAGATGCGCTCTGTCACGGATGCATCCTCTACAGTGAACAGATGTGTGAAGTCTTTTGAAAGGACCTCCATCTTTTCAAAAGACTCTGGCAAACTATAGGTAGCAAGCACATTGTCCGAGTTATCTACATCTTCATCCTGAACATTGAGCCATGTGCAGACATAGAATTTATAGCCCGTCGGCGTATCCACGATACAGATGGAGTCTTTGTCGGGATACTGTGCGAAGTGATAGACCTCACGACCAATCATTGACTCGTCACCACAAGAGGCGACGATGCCCATCGTTTCTCCCAAATCGCCTTCAGTGATTTGATAAGTATTTTCCTTGCTCAAACCCACAGCATCCTCGGGCACCAGACCATACTCCCTGCGCTCTTCAAAGGAGATGGGAAAGTATACAGCATTTTGATTTCCCTCAAGGCAAAAGCCGTATGCCTCTTGGTTTATTGTAGTGTCCTGCGGTTCTCGGAACAACCCTGCCTGATGTACAGCAATTCCGGCGATCACCAGGCACAGGCACGCAGCCATTGCGCCCCACTTACGCCACCCAGTCCTTCTCGCCTTCGGCTTTTCGGCTGCGGCTTCGATGTAGGCCGGATTCAGATTTTCAATCGTATCCAGCATCTCGCGTCCTCTCATAGATCGTAACCCTCCTTATCAAGGTATTCCCGAAGCTGATTGCGGCTTCGGAACAGTATACTCTTCACCTTACTTTGGGACAGCCCATAGCGCTTGGAGACGGCGGCGATGGAGTCCATGTACCAGTACCGTCGCATGAAAATGTTGCGCTTTTCATCGCTGAGCGTGGCAAGAAACGTATTGATCGCTTCGCACAGCACCATGGCATCAATACGACGCTCAGTATCGTCCGGTGCAGGGATGCACTGTTCCATTTCGGCACTCAGCTCGCTGATAAACGCGCTGCGTTTCAGACGGCTACGCTCCTTGCAGAAATCCAGTGCGATGTGGCGGGTAATGCGGGCCAGAAATGCAAACAGGTAGCTCTTCGGCTCATGGGGGGGAATCGAGTTCCACGCCTCCATGTATGTATCGTTTTCGCACTCTTCGGCGGTGTGCAGATCCTCTACGATACCATAGGCAACATTCCGCAGGCGGCTGCCATACTTCTCGGAAGTATGTGCGATAGCCGTTTCGTCTCGGCTCAAGTATAAATCAACAATTCTATTGTCATCCAAGGCTTTCATCTCCTTTCCCTCGTAATGGAAGGCCTTCACCCTGATAAGCGACATTTGGGGTGTGGTGGTTGCGCCTTTTTGATAATTATATCGTAGAAAGATGAAGAATTTGTGAAGATTGCCATTCCAAAAGAACAGCGCAGCTCCCGACCGGAAGCTGCGCTGTTGATGTGGTTGCTTACTCGTCAATCATTTGGAGCAGAAGCCAGATTGCAGGCTGGTTTTCTTTAATCCATTCCATATCGTGCTGTTCGCTGATCCGAATGGCACCCGCTTTCCATTCATCGAAGTATTCCTGGCCAGTTTCAGCGTAGAGTCGGAGCTGTGCTTCCGGCGCAAGATCATCGAGAACGCTTCGCATCAGATGTCCACGCAGTCCTGTCTGACCACCCTCTAAAAACTGTGAGAATACATACTGCAATGTATAGCTTCCGTAGTAGGTAAGCTCCCGATACTCAATCGGGTGTGCGTCAATGTAGTCGGCAGGTCTGGAAGATGTGGCCGGAGAGGACTCAATTACCTCAAAAAGATGTTCCACCGCAGAATAGGTATCAACTCCGCCGTAACGGACGGCCTGATCGTAGCACTCCTGCTTCTGGGCGAGGATGTACTTCTGAGTATCCAGGGCTTCGTCCTCAATTTCGTCAGGGAACTTATCCCGAATATCCTGAACATAGTAGGAGCCGTCCCGCGGTGTCCAATACTCCTTCAGAACATATTTCCCATCTACAACTTCAAAGGTGATGGCAACAGCGATATGACTGCCGGCAGCATCGTGAAAGCTTCCACCGGAATAACCAAATCCCTGATGAAGCGCCAGTCCGTAGACAGTGACCAGCTTGATGTGGTCGGAGGAACCAACTGCGGGGGTGCCACTGAGTTCCTGTTGATCCAACAAGACAAAGCTGGCGCAATGATACAGACCATCCGGCTTGGAAGGCTTGTTTTCTGCCAGGATTGCTTCATTGATCGCCTTCGCCAACAACACTTCTGAATGATCCGCACCAATGAACTCCGTCACGCCGCCGTCCCGAATGTCGATGCGTGTATCGAGGTCATCCGCCAAAGCTAGATAGATATACATAGGGTCACTATCCGGACTTCCACCGCCAATCCATAGCTCATACATTTCATTGATCACATAGACACGGATATATAGGCCAGAGCCGGTCTCAATATAATCGTAATTTTCAAAATCCGACCACGATAAATCGTATCCGTATTGTGAAAGAATAATTACATCATCTAAGGTGAGTTTCGTCGTTTCGGCAACAACTCTGATGCTGTAAACTTCTTTCAACCGAGCTGGATAAGTTTCCAGTATCTCACCGCTATATGAGACTTCAATAATGTCTCCGATTTGCGGCTCCAGAGCGGGGTCCATATTCATCAGAGGAACTTCAATTTGGTCAGCGCTATTGAGTGCCCAGCTTGCCTCTGGTGCAACCAGAAAATATCCCTCGTGGATTTCAAGGACTTCCGCTTTGAAAGTAATATGATTGGGCGCACTTTCGTCAGAAATACGAATTTCCACATTTTCGACTTCCACATAAACAACGATGTCTTCGTCCGTTGGGTTTTGCATATTGATGCCAACCTTGAACCATTCATCTTTTACGGCGTCAAATTCAACGGGCATTCCATGTGTAAGATAGGTAGCCGTATATCCGGTTTCTGTTGTTTCGTCGACTGGAAATAAAAGAACTTCCGTATCATCCAGTCCTTCACCGGACCATATGACAATGGAGTTTCCCGTTGTACTGACTTCTTCATCTGAATACACAAAATCATCCTGGCTTCCTGCTGGAACGACAATTCGCAGCGTATAGCTGTCCTGTTCCGGATCAGTCAGGAAGCACACCGCAACGACCACGCAGGCGATAACTGCCAGAACGACGACCCAGAAAGCAGGCTTCTTGTAGTTCATCACAGACTTCACACGCTCCTTTACACCGACCTCACCAAAGGCAAGAGGGCAGGCTGCGATCACACGGCGGTTGACACTACAGGCCACAAGCGCCTGGGTATAGTCGGCTCTCTGCTCGTTGCCCAGTACCTTAATGACCTTTTCATCACAGGCCAACTCAATGTCCCGGCACAGCAACACATAAGCCAGCCACATCAAAGGATTAAACCAATGGATCGTCAGCAGGAGGAAACCAAGTGGCTTCCACCAGTGGTCTCTGCGACGAATGTGTGCCTGCTCATGTGCGACCACATGGTTCAGATCCTGTCCGTCCATATTGTAGGGAAGATAGATCTTCGGTCTGAACACGCCCAGCACAAAGGGAGAAGCCACATTCTCGCTCTGGAAGATGTTGTCTCGGAGGATGACTGCCTCGCTGACTTTGCGGCGCAGACGCCAATAGCTGACCACGGTATATAGGAGGAGCGCAGCGATACCGGCAATCCAGAGAATGCTAAAAATCGGAATCCAGATCTGAAGCGGATTTGCGCTCGTCAATACATCCTGCGGTGGAGCGAACGAGGACAGCATAGGGTTGACCATGCTATTGATCACTGGAACACCGCTGTTGATCGTGGGCTGTACTGCCATTTCGATATCCATCGGAACTGTCTCTGCGCTGGGAATCAGACTCAGAGCGCTCTCGATAGAGAACGGAAAAGCCAGACGCACTGCCACAATGCCCCAGAGCAGGACATTGACCCACTTGGGTGCTTTCTTCAAGACAAACCGGAGCAGCAGCACAGCCAGGACAAGCCAGCTTGCTGATATGCTCATGTTTATAATTTTCAAAAACAGGTCGTTCATTATTTGCCTCCTCTCCGGATGCGGTCGATCATGCGCTGTACCTCATCCAATTCCTCCTCAGAAATATTCTGATGCTTGGTGAAAGCAGCGACAAAAGCAGGCAGTGAGCCTTCAAATGTCTTTTCAACCAGTTCTCCAATTTCATATGCCTGCACAGCGTCCTTGGAAACCAGAGAAGTAATGGTGCCGTTATCGTTCTGCAGAACACCTTTCTCTCCCAGACGCTTGATAACGGTATAGGTAGTGGTGCGTTTCCAACCCAACTGCTCCTGACACAGCTTTACCAACTCCGCAGCCGTGACCGGCTCACGTTCCCACATAATCAGACAAAAACGATATTCGCCCTCGTGAATCTTCGGAATATCCATAAGTCAACCTCCTTGTCTACCGATGTAGACTTCTTGATTATAGTCTACAGCAGTAGACGCAAAAAGTCAATGGAGTTCATATTATCTTTACAAATAAATGCCATTGGGGAGCAGATGGCACATTGACGAAGTGCTTCAAATGCGCTACTATTATGTTGCTCGATATATCGCGAGGCATAATAGTTGAGAAAGGTGGAATGGACAATGGCGGCACAAGCGCCCATGACTGAAGCCACTTATTACATTCTGCTGGCATTGATGAAACCGGGACACGGGTACGGCATGATGCAGCGCATCAAGGAACTCTCCGGAGGCCGCATCGAAATGGGTCCCGGTACACTGTACGGTGTTCTCACTCGCATGAATAAAGAAGGTCTTATCACCCTAACCAGCGAGGAAGGCCGCCGGAAGAATTACGCTATCACAGAAGAAGGAAAAAACGCGCTTCATTTAGAGTATAGACGCTTAAAGCAGCTCGTGACCGATGGAGCAATTCTGGAGGAGGTAGAGGAATGAACTGGAGATATGGTATTCATCCCAATAATTACGCCATAGGTGAAACCGAAAAGTATTATTCCGATATGTCCGAGAAAGGTTGGGAGCTTGTCAATCGCGGCATAACCTTGAGCCGTTTCCAGAAAACAGAACCCAAGAAAATGCGATACCGGGTCGAGGTTGTAGGCGTGGAGCTCAACAGACACTGTCCCGGAGAGGTCATAGGGCATCTTGGAGCCGCAGGCCGTCAGGCAAAGGAGCAGGCTCAACGAGAGAGCAAGTATTGCAATCAGCTTTTTCATTATCGCACCTCCAATCCTCACTCGCCATAGACGATCAGCAGCGTCGCGCCGTTTTCATCCATATACACGCTCTGGCAGTTGCCCAGCGTATTTGCAGTCGAATATGTGACCTCCCAGACCTTCGCCGTCTCGTCATAATTGACGGTCACAGTATCGTATTCGATAGTGCGTTCGTTCACGGCCTGCGTCTTTACATCCCAAATCCTACTGCTCATAGGGACAGACTCCGTATTCACGAAACCTTCGTTCTTCACACCAGGGTCGCCAGTTTTGAATGTGACCGTCACCTCAGAATAGGAAAAGCTGCCCGGCTGTTCCAGATGAAGATCCACCGGATAACCGCTGGCTATAGCGATATCCTTGATATATTGCATATCCTCCGCAGGGATCTCCGCGAATTGCTGGTTAAAGTAAATGACATTGTACTCATAGGTGAAGTAGTAAAGCGTCTTGTCTCCAGCAAACTCGATGTGTCCGTCAAAGTAATAAGCCAGACGATCCACAAGGGCATCGTTTACCCATGTATCCACATCATCAATGATTTTCCGCAGCTTCTCCGCTCGTTTCACGGAGAGGGATGTAGCGCCGGACGAAGCTGGCTTTCTGCCTTCTCGTGTAGGCTCCGCATAGAACGTGATCGTTCCGCCACCAGCTCCTGCTTCCTCATCTTTCTGGGCACATAGATACCATTCATTCTCATAGAGGACTGCAATACCGCCCTCCACTCTGGCATAGGGCATATTCAGCTCCCGATTGAAATTGGTCTCGCCATCTTTTTCGGGGTAAGTATCCGTATAGGAGGTGGTGTACCCGATGATGGCGCTCTCATCGATTTCGGCAGGCATAGCGGTAGCAGATTTCAGATAAACCGTACCCTCTACCATGATCGCAGCCGGATAATCTTTTTCCGTATGGGGAGCGCACCCGGCCAGCGCCAGAACGCACACGATTGCCAGAAGCAGCGAAATATATCTTTTCATCGTGTTTCCTCCTTCCAGAGTAGGTGTGAAGCCTCTACTATAATAGACGTAAAATATGCCGAAAAGTTCCAATGAGCTGGGATGCGTAAGAAAGCGCAACGGCGATCCGGCGCTGTAAAAAGTGCCAGATCGCCGTCATTTTGTTTTAATTACTTATAGTTGGCCATGTAATAGCCAATCTCATGCTTAACTGCGGGGAAACTCTTAACCGCAAGAGCCACAGATCCAATCGTGCCCGCTGCGCTCAAAGCAGCATCGAAAACAGCTTTCGAAGAAGAGGGCGTGGCAGAGCCACACCCTCTTCTTCATCACGCAGGGATTCTCTGATTGCCCGGCGCTATCCCCAGTGGCGGCGTTTTACATTCAGAATGATAGCTGTCTAAACTCCGTTGTCATTGAAAATGGGCTAATGCGTTTTCGACGGTTGCGCTGGGACAAACTTACTCCATATTTCAAACACTTCATATAATCCTTCTGAACTTTTTCCATTGGCACATTGCCACATCAAGGTATCAACTATACGTCGAGGATTCATGTCAAGACCATTTTCAAATCCTAAAAGCACCGGCTCATTCACCGAGACTCTGCTTTTGGGTTTAGTAAAAAATCCCCAATATATCTGAGGAAACTCGTGAACGAATACTTCGCCCAGATAAATTGCTACATCCATTCCTATCGATAAGCTCTCTGTTGTTAGCTTATATTTGCCAGCAACGATGTATTCATGCAGCCATTTAGGAACTGCATCAAGCGATTCTTTTAAGTCGCTTTCTGTTAGCTCTTGTAATTGGATGTTAGCAACCAACCAACTCCACAAAGGACGCAGTGAATCTTTCCCTCTTGTAAGCTGTACTGTTCCGTTAACATCCGCATCAATGCATTTCTGCAATTGATCTAAACGTGCAGGAATATCATCTGTATACCATTTAAATATTTCCTTAGCTTGTCTTGTCGTTAGCAAATCAAAAGATTTTACTGGGAATGGTGGTATCTGCATTTTGTAAATCACATTTTCTACCTCGGTTCTTATTCATAGATCACAACTTTAATCCCGTAATCCTCCAGCAGCTTTTTGAGTGGCGCGGATGGACCAATTTTCTGAGTATCTGCGCTTCTAAAGAAATGCCATACAACCTCATCGACCTGTTTGGTTGCAAGCAACTCTGCATCTTTTGCGGCCTGTTTCTTAATAAAATCAGTTGCTGCAACATAACCGACCTTAGATTCATGAGCAGTTCTCCCAGCAAGCTGATCCACAAATCTGCGCCCTTGAGATGTTTTGAAGTAAGTCTGTTGTCTTCCGCCAAACATTTCTTTCAAAAATTCTTCGCCCGCATCTCCACCGCTGAAGGTTCTCCGCTTAGCTGCAGCTTTTGCTACATCACTACTATCGTCCAGAATATCATATAGCGTGTTGGCAAGCACTTGCTTATTTTGGCAGGTAAAATCATTGAAATAGTTTCTAGCTTGATTTGCAAGACTAATTATTTTCTGCCCAACCTTGCTGCCTTTTAATAAATCCATTGCTTTATCAACAATGGTAGCTCCTGCAAAAGCAAGAACAATATCTGTAGCCACGCTTCCGACAGCGCGTCCATAATTATAGACTTCACTATCGGTCTTTTTCTTCAATGGATTAAGAGTGTCGGCGTATCTAATTACATGCCAATAATCTCCAACAGCACCCTTCAGAACCGCTTTCGCCAATTCTGCAATATCAATATCTCCGCCGATAACACCCTTGACCAGTTCCTTGACCATAGGAACTGCTTGTGGGATACTCTCCACCAAGCCAATTGTGTTGTCTTTAACACCCTTCCAAACGCCAGACAACAAATCGTCCGTCTGCGTGAAGTAATTCATCAACCCAAGTGGATCAATGTAGGTATACGGTGCATCAAACGCATAGACCTGCTGTATCAGCATTATCGGAGTGAGTACATACAGTCCGATTTCATACCTAGCCGGATCAAGGATGGGATCCACCGCCGCAAACCGCTTGTTCTCCGCATCGTACATTCTGGCCTTTGCGTAGAACTGGTTCAGGACATCATCATACTCATGGGTGGCGTAGGTAATCTCCGGCAGCAATCTGCGGAAGCCGCCGTCCACGGTGATATCCGTATACCGGCGCACCTCGCCCCAATCGGTGTAGTCTGCCCGTGCGGTCACACGGCCATACTGATCGGAGAGATTCACCACGCTGCCAAGGCGGTCGGTGTGGACGTAGGCCATATTGACGCATTTCTTGATGCTCTGCCCCCACCAGTTGCTGCCTTCGCCAATCGTCATGACCTGCAGCTTGTCCAAACCGTAGGTGTAGAAGAAGTCATAGCCGTCCTGCTCGGACTTCATCAGCACCCGCTGGTCGATGTCCAGTCTGGTATAGTCAATGACATAATCCGTCTTGACCACTTCCGGCTTTTCGATGCCGGTCTCCACGCTGGGCGTCTGGCAGTGGAAGTCTGTATAGCCGTGGGTATTATCCTCCAAAATCAGCTCTGTGCCGACCCGCACGCCGAGACCGTTGAAGGTGTATGCGCTGACCTCGCCGGTCTTGTTGGTGCCCCGCACCATGCGGTTCGTCTCGTCATAGAGATAGGTCGCAACGGTGATGTTCTTGGGTCCGGTGGTGGTAGGCGAACAAATCTCTTCTTCCTTCACCAGATTGCCGCGCTTGTCGTAGGTATAGCCGTAGTCATAGATGCGGGTGATCTTCTGCTCATAGCCGCACACATGCTTGCTCACCATCTGGTTGAGGTCGTTGTACTGGTAGGTATCCTCTTCGCCCTTGGTGGGACCGCTCTGCTTCAGCAGGTTGCCCAGCGTGTCATAGCTGTAGCTATAAGCAAGGGTATCGTAGGGATAGACCTCCAGTTTGCGGGTGCTGCCGGTGAGCCGGTTCAGCGCGTCATAGGTAAAGGCCGTGCGGCTCTTGAGAGTTTCCGTGGCGTCGCTGTCCCGCTGGAACTCCGTCAGCACATTGCCCCCGGCGTCATAGGTATACTGCTCGATCCAGCCGTTGGGATAGGTCAGCTTGACGGGACGGTTGGCATCAACGTATAGTTCTAACGAAAATTATTGCCTAAGCGAGCTGTATTGGTTCGTACTGTAACCCTCTATTAAGTTTCTTTTCTTTAAGGAATCTATAAAACCTCTGAGAAATAAAAATTATTCGACTACAAACGATTTCTCCAAATTGTTCACCAGACTTAATAATATCATCATCAATATTATCAAATACACTTCGGTCATAAGTGATATACCCTGGTTTTAGTAAATAGCGCTTACGGTTGCAATTACTGCAACAGATAACCTTGCTTATAGAGTCATCCTTTAAGCCATATTCGAGAGTCCGGTTAATGTATAATTGATATATTCCTTCGTGTAAAACGTCCATTTTCCCATTAACACCTTTGATTTGAAATCCACCAAAATCACTATTTTTCAAAACTGATGCAGCCTTTTCAGAAACGAACAATTCATCATGAACCCAATTCAACATTAAAAAATTTCTGCTTCCCCATCTTGGCTCTTTTTCCACGGAAAAGTTGGCTTTTTGGATTAGGCCCGCTCCACACTTACAGCAATATGTTTCTGTATTGTATGTTGAAAAAATATACTCTTTATTTTCTTTCGGAAATGGGTATCCACTCCGCCACGTGCTTCGTACACTTAACCAAGAAGCACTTTCCAATTCAGAAGAAGAATAGACTGTCTCGGTCAATGGATAAATTTGCTTCGCTTCAAATAAAGCCTTGACTTGCTCAAATCGTCTGTCATCTTCGAATATAGTAAGAATCGAAACTAAGTCTCCTTTTTCATATGGCATTCCAATCTTGTCCAAGCAGTTGTAAATATCTTTATCTCTCGAAAAACCGAATCTGTGTTTAATCCGCATATACTCCTCCATAAGTCAGCTTGACAGGGCGGTTGGCAGCATCGTAGACATAGGCATAGGTGCCGTCATCCGCGTCAATGACGCTGGTAAGGTTATACACCGCATCGTAGAAGCTGCGGGTCTTGCTGCCGTCCGGATAGGTAATGCCGGTCTGATTGCCCACGGCGTCATAGGCGTAGGAAACCGTATTGCCCTTGTGGTCGGTCATCTTCTGGAGGCGGCCCAGCAGGTCCAACTCGAAGGTGTTGGTGCCAGTCCAGTCATCCATCTGCACCAGTTCGCCGACCTTGTTATACTGGTAGGAGACTTCCTTTGCCCCATTGTAATTGATTTTCTTCACCAAATCAAGGGCGGTGTAGGAATACTGGGTCACATAGCCATCCGCATCGGTCTTGGAAACCAGATTGCCGTTGCCGTCGTAGACATAAACGGTACTGTCGCCGTTGTGATCCCGTATCAAGACCAAAAGGGGTATCAGCTCAATACGCTGATACCCCTTTTGCTCCATTTTATCTGGCGTTCAAGTACGCTTCTTTAATGGCAGTATCGCTTCTTTCAAAACATCGCCCATGAGATTTTTCCATGGCAACATCAATATACTGAAATGCCTTTTCTTTGTCACCACAAGCCATAGCGACCCGCGCTCCCCACATCTCTCGTTCTCCGCAATCCGCGCGTTCTGGATCGGCCAAGAAAATGTGTTTGACCCAACGCTTCATAACCGCAGTGTCGTTTGCCTTGAGCGCTACAATCAAAATGCGCCACACAATCAGGTAGCTCTCATCATAAGAATATTTGCTGTCAGGGAGCAAATCCCACGCACGCGCAAACATATCGATTGACTGCTGATAGTCGCCTTGCTTAAACAACGCAGCGGCATCATCCATAGTCTTCGATATTTTTTCTCCCAAGCTGCCTTGAACATACGCCATGATATCACCTTCCTCAGTGTCTAATGAGTCTCTTTATTGCCTGCAAATATTTAAGGTTTTCTCCCTCAAATATTGTTGAGCCTTCCGCCATATACGCCTTTAGCAGATGTTCTTTTGCATCAAGGATACAATCAGACTCAAGCTCGCATTGCCCCAAGCGTAAATTTATAAACGGGTTTAGGTCAGTTTACAAGGAACTACACGCAGACCACGAAACGGGGGCTGCTGACAA
>OKSD01000253.1_pt1 | contig 59247 bp, 54 predicted proteins | sample 1601221 | NCBI WGS metagenome assembly OKSD01 (sample SAMEA3541550, study PRJEB24748) | human gut metagenome | biome: human gut; feature: human-associated habitat; material: faeces | place: China | collected 2012
ATTCTTCTTTGTAGAAGTCTTGTAAGTTACCTTAACCGGAAATACGCATGGTATTCTTCCTGGAAGTGCTGGAAATACTGGGTTTATAAACGCAGTTTGGTGCAAAATTATCACTACAAGTAACACGCAAGCAACATACAAGAAGCGATTAAATCTGATTAATGGCTTCGACCAGCGCAGGCACATCCAGATGTGTGTAAATCCGTTCCGTCAGGGACATAGCGCCGGAATGACCGACTATTTTTTTGATGGTAGTCTGATCGACATGTGCTTCGGCGAGCAGGGAAATCGTGGTGTGCCGGCAACAGTGAGGTGTATGATCGATGTGCAGACGAAACATCAGAGGCTGGAAAACATTGTGGTAATACATATAATAGGTAAAATGCTGGCTGTCCAGAGTATGGATGAGATATTCACAATCGGAACAGTCATGAAGCCAGCGCTGGTAAAAGGGGAGTACTTTGTCAGCAATCGGAACTTTTCGAATGCCGTTTTCGGTTTTGCTGTCAATGACATCAAAATATTGTTCGGACAGATGAACGTTTTCTTTTTTCAGATCCAAAAGCTCTGAGACGCGCACACCATTGTATATCAGCATGAGGACTGTCTGGCAATAGGGATCGTTTTTGTGTTTCCACAGGAGAGCAATTTCAGAAGTGGAAAAACAGCTTCGTATGTTTTTATTAGGATTCCGGTCTTTGTATTTCGAGATATTTACATAGGCAGAATAATCTTTTGAGACAATTTCGTGCTTCATGGCATAAGAATAGAGCTGGTTAAAGAGAACACGAATTTTTTTCAGAGTAGGATAGTTCTTGCCGCAGTGATCTATCACCTGCTGTAAATCATTGAGTCTCAAATTGTGAAATGGCATATCAGCAATGTTTTCACAAGTGGCAAAGGCCGCCCGATAGCCTTTGATGTTGGAGTGGGAAATGGTAGGAAACTTTTCTTCGGACCATCGGAGATAAATTTCCCGGAAGGTTAATCTCAGAGTTTCCCCATCAATGGGATAATTGTTGTAACGTGCCAGAATCTGCAGAGCTTCCGACCGGGTAGGAGCGTACCCCAGAATCTGGTAGTGCTGGATGCGCTTTCCCGTGATGTCATTGATGTGCCAGCCCGTAGTGATGCGTGCTGCATAGGGTCTTCTTCTGTTGCCGGAGAGTTTTACGACTCCGCCGTATCCGTTTGGTAATCTCATTTTTCTTCCTTTCGTGTGTAAAAATTTATATTATCGTGTCAATCATACACATTTATTTGTAAAATTTTTAAGTAACACACAAGTAACAAAAAAGTGTTTTTACCTATATAAAAAGAAAAATAAAATCCACATGCCGGAATGATTGAAAAAAAACGAAATTTGGGGTATGATTATAGGCAATGAAACATAAGGAGAAAATAATCTTGAATACGAATGGAAACAAAAACACGTTAAAAGCAAATAAGATATTGATTCCCGTTATCTTGTTGATTGGATTTATTCCAATCATTGTGCATTCTTTTGTTTATGACACAAATCTGGCACAGTTTGACTGGTATCCGGAGAGCGCCGCAAAACAGACGGATTTCTTTTTTGCATGGAAGATGATTGCGATCATCCTTGTGGGAGTTGTAATGCTCGCAATTTTACTGATCCGGTATTTGAATAAAAAGGAGTTTGCATTTGAAAATTCCTTTTATTTTCTGATGGTGTATGCATTGTTTGTTGCAATGTCTGCCCTGTTTTCCAGTCACAAATACTGGGTGGCACATGGTACATATGAACTTTTTGAGCCTGTATGGGTTGTATTTGTCTATATGATACTGTGTTATTATGTCTATAATTATGTACAGGAAGAAAAACAGATAGAGGTAATCCTGCGCTGGTCCGGCATTGGAATCGCAATTGTTACTCTGATTGGATTTTTCCAGGTCTTTGGATTGGATTATTTTAAGACATCTCTGGGCAAACATCTGATGACGGACACAAGCTGGTGGAACCAGTTAGATAAGATTTCCTTTAATTTCGCAGATAAGACTGCGTATACGACACTTTACAATCCTAACTTTTTGTCATTTTATTTTGGCATGCTGATACCATTGCTGGCTTGCCTGTTTATTGGGGCGAAAAAGATGTTGCATCGTCTTGTAATCGCGGTTGCAGAGATTTTTTGCATTGTAGCACTGGTTGGTAGCAGAAGTTCTTCCGGATTTATTGCACTGGCAATTGGTGCTGTGATTCTCGCATTGGTTTTACTCAGTCGGAAGAAAAAATTATTTGCAGCCGGGATTGTTGTAGTTGTCATTGGAGTGATTGCAGCAGGAGTGCTGGCAAATACGACAGGCATCGGTCAAACTCTTAAAAAGACGGTTGTTGGAACCTATCATATGAAAGATCAGTTCTCTTTAAACGATATCAAAACAAACACAGATGATGTGGAACTTGATATCTGGAACAATCCTCTGTATGTGTCCTATGATCTGGGGAGCGACGGTGTAATCACCGTGGTATGCAAAGATGCAGATGGTCAGGAGATTCAGACAACAGAGGTAGATCAGGAAAATCATATTTTGGCCCTCAATGATGAACGGTTTGCAAATATACAGATTCAGCCGATCATGTTTACCGATAATACAGCAGGAATAAAGATGATCATAGATGGTGTCGAATGGGATTTCTCAAAAAATGATACGGACGGATATGAATATCTCAATCCAGCAGGAAAATTAGTGAAGTTTGAGAATCCGAAGGTTTCAAACGTATTTTTGGATGATGCAATGAGTAACCGTGGACATATCTGGAATAAAACGATTCCTCTTCTTGGAAAGCATGCTTTTATGGGGAGTGGGGCAAATACCTATATGTTTGAAGTCCCACAGGAAGATTATATCAGTCAGAACTATGTTTATGGAGCAAACAGCTATGATGTAAAAGCCCATAGCTGGTATCTGCAGCAGTGGGTGGAAACCGGACTGATCGGTACCCTGGCACTTCTGGTATTTCTGTTCTGGTATCTGGTACAGTCGGTACGCATTTACCACAGAGTGGATCTGCACGAGAGTATCAGCTGGGTTGGATTTGGATTATTTGCGGCAGTGCTGGTGTACATGATTGCAGGTATCGCAAACGATTCTAATGTATGTACCGCTCCGGTATTCTGGGGTATGCTTGGCCTGGGACTTGCGGTGAACCGGATGCTTGTAAAGAAAAAAAATCTCTTTGTTGTTAAAGAAACGGTTTCTGCGGAAAGTGATACTGCAGTAAAACAGAGTATTTCAAGAGCAGCAGAGAGTGTAAAAGCAGATACCGCGCAGACGGTACAGAATACTAAAGGGGCTGGAGTGACAGAATCCTCAGTCAGGAAAAAATCGTCGAAAAAACAATCGAGAAAACAGAGAAAGAATCAAAAATAACAGATTGAAATTATGAAAAAAATCATTCAAGATAAACAATTACTGATCAGACGGATTTTTCTGATGTGCTACGATGTGCTTGCAGTGTTTGCTGCAAGCATAGTTGCGTTATTGATTCGGTTTGATCTGAATATCAAAAGCGTACCGTTTCAATATATGGATGAAGTGTGGAGAGCACTTCCTTTTATGATCATTGTTACACTGATCATTTTCTGGATGCTCCGGCTGTATTCCAGTCTCTGGAGCTATGCGGGAGCACTGGAAATGATGTATGTGGTTTCAGCATGTATTCTGGATACCGTTGTTGTGACAGTGCTGATATTGCTTCGGAACTGGGGGGATATGTACCCGGTGCCAAGAAGCTTTTACATTCTGTATGGATTGTTTCTGTTTGTATTTGTCATGGGATGCAGATATTCTTACCGCGGTCTGCGTGTGCTTCGCAATATGCGCAGAGCAGGTGTGTACAGACGAAATGTACTTGTAATCGGTGCGGGAGATGCCGGGAACCAGATCATCAAAGAAATCAACAACAGCCGCTATGTGAAAAAGAAGGTTGTTGGTGTGATTGATGATGACCGGAACAAGATCGGCAATTATATTCATGGAGCGAAAGTCGTAGGAGATCGGAGCGATATTCTGGAAAAAGTCGAAGAACTGCATGTGCATGAGATCATCATTGCCATGCCATCGGCCACGCAGAAACAGATCAAGGGGATTCTTGATATCTGCAAAGAAACCGGATGCACATTAAAGCGTCTGCCCGGCATTTACCAGCTTGTAAACGGCGATGTCAGCGTCAGCAAACTGAAAGATGTAGATGTCAATGATCTTCTTGGGCGGGATCCGGTGACGGTTGATCTGCAGTCCATCATGGATTATGTTTCTGGGAAAATCATAATGGTTACAGGGGGCGGTGGCTCTATCGGAAGCGAATTGTGCCGGCAGATTGCCGCACACAAGCCAAAACAGTTGATTATTGTGGATATTTACGAGAATACGACCTATGATGTGCAAAACGAACTGAAAGTCCGGTTCCCAGAGCTGGATCTTGTTGTGCTGATTGCATCCGTGCGGAATACGAATCGTATGAACTGGATTTTTGAACATTACAAGCCGGAGATTATCTATCATGCAGCGGCACATAAGCATGTGCCTCTCATGGAAGAGAGTCCGAACGAGGCAATTAAGAATAACGTGCTTGGCACGTGGAAGATTGTGCAGGCGGCAGATCGGTACGGTGTGAAGAAATTTGTGATGATTTCCACGGATAAGGCAGTTAATCCAACCAATATCATGGGTGCCAGCAAGCGCATCTGTGAGATGGTCATTCAGACCTATAACCGCAGATCGAAGACAGATTTCGTAGCCGTGCGTTTTGGAAATGTGCTTGGCAGTAACGGAAGTGTGATTCCGCTGTTCAAAAAACAGATTGAGCGTGGAGGTCCGGTCACGGTTACACATCCGGATATCGTGCGGTATTTTATGACAATTCCGGAAGCGGTATCTCTGGTACTGCAGGCGGGCACCTATGCCAAAGGTGGAGAAATTTTTGTTCTGGATATGGGAGAGCCGGTCAAGATTCTGGATCTGGCAAAAAACCTGATTCTTCTTTCTGGTCACAAGCCGGATGAGGATATCCATATCATTTTCACAGGACTTCGCCCGGGAGAAAAACTTTATGAAGAGATGCTGATGGATGAAGAAGGGATGCAGGATACCGCAAACAATCTGATTCATATCGGTAAACCGATTGAGCTGGATGAAGAAAAATTCATGCAGCAGTTGGAAGAATTAAAAGAGTACGTTGTGACAGAACCGGAAGACATCCGGGAGTATGTCAAGAAAATCGTGCCGACGTATCACCCGGAACTGGCGGGGGAGAATAAATAGGTAATAATAGAACGGCTATCAATGACAGCAATTCCGTGCATGGCACGTGAATTGCTGTTTTGCTTTTTACAGATGAAACGTATTGCGGGGATGTCTGGTAGTGAGGATGGCACGCTGCTTTGACATGGCAACATGCGTATAGATTTCTGTGATATGAATGGAACTGTGACCAAGCATTTCCTGTATATAGCGGATATCGACATCCGCTTCTAAAAGGCTGGTGGCAAATGTATGCCGGAACATATGCGGTGTAATATGCTGTTCAATTGCAGCAAGAGAAGCATATTTGTTGATCATCCGCCGTACCGACTGATCGGATAATGCCGTTCCGTTTAGCATCGCAAAGAAATGCTGGCAGGTTTCCATCTGGGGGAGAAATTCATTGCGGTATTCCGACAGAATCTGTATGACCTCGTGGTTTCCGATCTGAACAATTCGTTCTTTGGAACCTTTTCCGTAGATCAGGACTGATCCATCGTACAAATCGATGTCACAGATACGCAGAGCGCATAATTCGGAAATCCGTATTCCGGTTGCAAATAAAAGTTCTATGACAGCGGCATCCCGCAAAGCGTTTTTTCTCTGATAATCCGTTTTGGCGATGGTGCGCTGCTCATAGATCGTAGATAAGAAAATTTCGATCGTGTGCAATGGAATGGTTTTCGGCAAAATCACAGGTTCGCGGAATTTGATCTGCACCTTGTTGAAAGGATTCCGGGCGATGATTTCTTTATATTCCAGATAGTGAAAAAGAGCTTTGACCGAGGCAATCTTTCTTTTTACGGTTTTGGGTTTGTACTTCTGGTGCAGACTGCCAATATAATTTTCCAACAGATCCGGTGTAATATCAGAAACATCCCTGCATGAAAAAATGGCATAAAATTGCTGAAGGTCGATGCGATATGCTTTCAGAGTCTTGGAATCCAGACGTTTTTGGTGACGGCAGTGTTCCAGATAGTTGTTGATGTGTGTCTGTAAATTATTCATGGGTGGTCTCCTTTGTATATGAAGTTTTGTTTAGGAGTATATGGTACATGAAATGGGGAGGATTTTGTTGGATAAGGCAAAATTTGAAAAAATTGTACAATATGTAACAATTACATGGATAGAGCAGTGGTGTTTCTTGTATCAGTATGGGTGGGAAGGAGTATGGGATAAACTTTGGGGAAATACAAAACGTGGATGTCGAAAGCTGATGTTTTGATGGGAAAACGGTGAGATTAAACAATAAATTGCCATTTAAATAAGAAAAATGGAGTAATGGAAGTAATAATCACAGTCATTGCAATATGCACTAAAATAGGGTATGATATAACATATGTAAATTTATGAAAATAAGGAAAATCAGGAAGGAGCAAGTCAGCCATGAAAGGATACCATTACATCAAAAGAGGAATTGATATCATATTAAGTGGGATGGCGATAGTGATCTTATCACCACTCCTTCTTTTTTTATGTATTGCGATCAAACTGGATACACCTGGACCGATATTATTTAAGCAGAAGCGTGTCGGCATCCACCGGAGTTTCTTCCAGATTTACAAATTCCGTACCATGAGGATTGATACACCCAAGGATGTGCCGACACATATGCTGGAGAATCCGGAGCAGTACATCACAAAGGTAGGAAAATTTCTGCGCAAAACCAGTCTGGATGAACTACCACAGATTTTTAATATCTTCAAAGGAAAAATGAGTATCGTAGGACCGCGGCCGGCACTGTGGAATCAGGATGATCTGGTAGCAGAGCGTGAGAAATATGGTGCCAATGATGTGACACCGGGGCTGACCGGGTGGGCACAGATCAATGGCAGAGATGAACTGGAGATTCCGGACAAGGCAAGACTGGATGGCGAATATGTCAAACAACTGGGACCATGGATGGATCTGAAATGTTTTCTTGGCACAATTGGCTCCGTGCTCATGCACGATGGCGTGGTTGAAGGTGGAACCGGAGAACTGAACAAAGAGGAAGAAGAGACAGAAGCACACAAAAGCGAAACAGCACAGAGCAGCGCGAAAAAGGAAACCATTGTAAAAGACACAGAAGAAAGTGAAAAGGGCAGGAGAAAAAAGAAGATTCTGATCACCGGAAGCGGCAGTTATGTGGGAACTTCCGTGGAGGCATGGCTGAGACAATGGCCGGAGTACTACCAGGTTGACACGCTGGATATGAGAACCCAAACATGGCGGACACACGATTTTTCTACATATGATGTGGTCTATCATGTGGCGGGAATCGCACATGCAGATGTGGGACAGGTGTCGGAAGAAGAAAAGAAGCAGTATTACCGTGTGAATACAGATCTGGCAGTAGAGACAGCCGAAAAAGCCAAAAAGGAAGGCGTGCAGCAGTTTCTCTTTATGTCTTCCATGATTGTATACAGCGGATGTAAAGAAAAGAAAATCACAGAAAATACAATTCCCAAACCATTGAATTTCTATGGAGACAGCAAATGGCAGGCGGATCAGAAAATACAGGCACTGGCAGATGAACGTTTTAAAGTTGTCGTATTGCGTCCACCGATGATTTACGGAAAGGGATCAAAGGGAAACTATCCACAGCTTGCAAAACTGGCAGGAAAGCTTCCGCTATTTCCGATTGTACATAATCAGCGTTCCATGCTTTATATAGAAAATCTGGCACAGTTTGTCAAACGGATGATCGACAACGAAGAGACCGGAGTGTTTTTTCCGCAGAACGAGCAGTATATCAATACTTCGGATCTGGTGCAGATGATCGCTGTGGTAAAAGGACACCGGCTTGTGATGGTTCCAGCGACTGGCTGGATCATCCGGCTGATGAAAAAGATTCCGGGAAAAATTGGCACCCTGACGGGCAAAGCGTTTGGTGACAGTGTGTACGATATGCAGATGAGTGAATATAAGGAAGAATATCGTGTGTGTGACTGGAAAGAGTCGGTAAGAAGGACGGAAGGATAAGAGCTGGAATGGGAAAATCTTGCATAAATAAAAGAATTAAAGTATGATACTAATGAAAAGATGATAAATAGCTTAATGGTATGCATTCGAAGGTTTAGGAGATAGAAAAGCGTGAGAATAGACAAACTGCAAGTGCACAATTTCAGAGGTTTTTCAGATACAGAAATAGTATTAAACGGAAAAGATGCTATTTTTTATGGAGTAAACGGAATGGGAAAATCATCAATACTGGATGTCTGCAATCTTCTCTTTTCCAGAATTATGCAGGAAGCCGCACAGGATGAACAGATAAAGGCCTCTCTTTTAGGAGAAAAAGATGTAAAAGTTGGAGAAGAAGAAACAAAAATAACCTTGTTTCTTGAAGACCAGGGAAATAATTTTCATTATTACCGAAAAAGAATCCAGGGGAAAAATCTGCATAATTCCAAAGAACTGAAGAGAGTTTCGGAATATATGCGAAAACAGTATCTGGGAGATTATTTGGAAACAGAAGAAGAGTATGAAAGCGATGATACGGAAACACTACAGAAAGAGTTTATTTTGAATGATGAAAATATTCCTGTTTATGTGTTTTATGGAGTTGACCGCTATAATGAAAAAACACGTAAATTGAGAAGGCGTTATACAGGAGCAGCAGGGAAGCTGGATGCGTGGAGAGATTCTGCATTTGGAGGAGTGATCAATTTCCGGTTATTTTTTGAATGGTTCCGGGGAAGACAGGAATACGAAAACAGTATACGTGTGGAAAAGCCGAATACAGAAGACCCGCAGTTACATGCAGTAAAAAAAGCCATATTAAACGCATTGGGAGATGGATTTTCGGAAATTCGTGTGAAAGTAACAGAAGAAGATGCGGAACTTATTGTCATCAAAAAAGAATTGGAATTGGCATTTTATCAATTGTCAGAAGGAGAAAAAAGTGTAATCGCACTGGTAGGCGATCTGAGCCGGAGGCTGGCAATTGCAAATCCAAAGAGGGAGAATCCGTTGGAAGGGGATGGCATTGTGCTGATTGATGAAATTGATCTGCATCTGCATCCGAAGTGGCAGGAGAAGATTTTTCCGGCTTTACAGAATACTTTTCCAAATATTCAGTTTATTGTTTCCACACATGCTCCGAAAGTGCTGGAGTCTGTGGATGAAAATATACAGGTAATACGTTTGCATGAAGATGCAGAAACGCACCTGGTTTTGGCAGAACCGATGGAGCCGATGAACGGCTGGGATGTCAATACAATTCTGGAAGATTACATGGATACCGAAGTATATAACAGGAAGACAACGGAACTCTTAGAGCAAATAAATGTGTATCTGAATGAAAAAGCATATGATGAGGCAGAAAAACTTGTAAATAAGCTTGCATGGATGACATCGGAAGAGAATACGAAAGTTGTGCGTGCAAGAATCTTGATTGCAAAAGGGCGATAAAGTTTTTATGATTTATATTCAAAAAACAGGTGAACCAGAAGAAGTAAGCCGGTGGAAGAAAAAATTCAAGAATAAGCATAAAAGAGAAGCAGGGTATGAGGATATCCGGCATGAAAAGGAACTGCAAATATTAAAGAATGCATTGCTTGCAGAACAGAGACATCTTTGCTGCTATTGTTGTTCTTATATTAAAAATACAGAGACTGAAGTACAAAAGAATAGTTTTCATGTGGAACATTTTCGACCTCAGGCACAAAATCAGGATTTATCTCTGGCCTATAATAATCTTCATGCTTCTTGTAATGGAGACAATCGCAGGCACTGTGGGCATAAAAAAGAAAATAATTTTGATGCAAAGCGGATGATTTCTCCGCTGGAGAAGGATTGTGAAAGTCATTTTCGATATCAGCAGGATGGAACAATACAGCCGGCGGAAAAGACAGATGAGGCAGCTAAGTATACAATTACAAAGTTGAACCTGAATGATAAACGTTTATGTCGTGCCAGAGAAAAAGCTTTATGGACGTTTAATGTGTTCCAGTTGAACGGAGAAGAAAAACAGCGGGAATTGAAAAAATTTGAATATTCAGAAGAACTGCCACCTTATTGGGACGCAATTAAATATTTTTTGACACAGGGAGACTGATATACGTGAAATATGATAGAAATCTGGTCGCTACAATCATAGAAAACGAATTTTGGGATGACTTGTATAATGAAATTGACGATTCTGTTATGAACATGGAAGGTCAGGAATTGGATGAAGCGTTTGAGACATATGTTGACTATGCAGAATTGGATCAAATAGAAAATGTCAAAGTTGTCCGGGTAGAACAGGAAGAGGATGATACATGTACGATTGTGAGGGGCATATTGGAAGCTGATGTTTCTCTTGATGGTTATGTATATTTTGAAGGGGAAAATAATATGGTGAACAGTTCGGAAGTTACATTGGAATTCGAATTTCAATTTGAGCATCAGAATGGGAAAAATCGCCAATTTGTGTCCCGGGTAATTGCATAACTTATAATTGATAGAAGATATCATGAAGAATAAAAAATGGTAGAATCTGTAGAAACTGTGATAGGACAGATTAATAGAAAGAGTGGAGGTTTAGGGATGCCGTACGTGTCACCTGTTGTTGAAAATGATTTTAAAGACCGGTTGAACAAGTGCGTAGATATTATTAAAAATTCGAGTATCAAATATCAGAGTTTGGGGATTTTTGGAAGCTACGCGAGAAATGATTATAAGGCCAGCAGTGATATCGACTTTTGCATCATAGTTCCGGAAAAACCGGAAAGATGGATGATGGGAGCCTTGCGGGAAGAACTCGAGATGTTGCATGCGGATGTGGTTTTTGTAACACCGCAGTATTTCGAACATGATAATTCAAAGTTTACACAACAGTTAAGAAGAGATTATAAGGAGTTGAAAATATGATAAAGGCAAATTCTTATTATTCTATTGCGTGCAATGAATTCTGGTATTTAAGGGATGCAGTGTCACCTGTATACTGCAATCCGGCTGCAGCTTCGGCACAGCAAATTGCAGAAAAAATGTTGAAATCTGTGGCAGAACTGGTTTGTACTGGAATTGAAAAACTAATGACATCCCATAATTTGCGCGCCTTATACGATGAGATTAAAAGGGTGGATACTTCCTTACAATTAGAGAGGAAGGATCTGGCATTACTCAAAGACTATTATTATGATGCAAGATACCCGGGGGATAATTTTGTTATTGTGACAGTGGATGAGCTACGTGAGGCATTGGAGATCATGCTTGACGTTGTAGAAGCTGTAAATTGCTGGAGAACGTCTCATGAATTGGAGATATTAATTGCTGATCCGAGAGGGGAGTTTCAATCAGCGATGAGCAGATTGAAATAGAAATTTTGAAATTATGTGAAAACTTATATACGCAGAATATTAATGCATTATTAAAAAATATGGAGCCATAGTTTCGGTAGAAGTGATAAAACCGGTTGGATGATAAGTCTGACTGGTTTTTTACATTGAGTAAGATAAAGGTTCGTGATATAATAAAAATAATATTTATTGGATTTGGGGTTACGGAAGACAGAGGACAAGAGAATGCATATAGTTAAGGAACTTATCGATAATATATTATCAACAAGCCTGAATAGATTTCTTACCGAACAGAAAATTGCAAATGAGCAGAGGCTGTCTTTTTCGGATCATCGGGTTTTGCTAGAACAGCTCTGTCAAAATGGATTGATTTCTGTTGAGGATCTGAATGATTTTTTCTTTCAAGAATTATTATATGGTCATCATCGATTGATGCGCGTGTATTCATTAACTGCTTCGACCTGTCTGCGATTAAAGAGCAGGGATTCGTGGGGCAGACTTATGCGCAAATTCCAGATCCCAGATTGGACGTACAACCAGATCATAGAGACGATCCCACAGAAGGAAGACTCCACGAAGCTTGCAGCGATACAGGAAGAAAGAAGGAATGGAAATTTAATCAGGGTGCATCTGATTTTTGTATTCTGCATGTTAAAAGATTCTGCAGGTCCGATCGAGGAGGAGTGTTCCTATCTTCCGGTAACTATTGACCTGGAACAGCGCTGCATGATTGTTAAAGTATGGAATCAGCATGGAATTATACAGGAGAGCCGTCCGCAGATTCAGCTTGATAAAATCTATAGTATAGTAGAAGAAACATTAGAACTGGAATTGGACAACAATAGAGCGGCTGATCCGCAGAATGTATTGTATGACATGAGCAAAGAATTGTTCAACCAGTTTTTTGAACGGCTTCCAAATATAAAAGAGATTGATGATAAGCGAGAGAGCCTTAGCAGCATTATCGATGCAATGTTACAAAATATTCCGTTGCATCATGTAGAACAAAAAGACGGAAAATTATATATGCCGGATGGAATCATTAATTTAGAGGAAGAACTATATCGCCTGATTCAACAGACCGCATTATATGATTACCGGGAAGATCATGCATTGAATACGCTTCTTCCAAGCGATGAAAAATATATATCAAAAATTCGATTCAGTGACAGAGATAATCTGTCGGCAAACTTAACAGGAGAAAATGGTGTAGATTGTATTTATGATGCCAAGACGTTTATGTGTATCAGGGATTCTTTGGATATCGTGAAAAGAATTATTTCCCTGACGGTCAATTTTCCAAGAGCGCGAGGGGTATTACAAGTGAAATATGAAGCTGATAATTATCAGTTTCTGACGCTGCACATTTTGGAAGGAAAATATTATTCGGAAGAAGAATTCCAGCAGATATGGGGGCTTTATAAAGAGTATGAACGAAAGAGAAGCGGTTCGGCAATGTATGAAAATCCTGCCGCAGTTGACACAAAGGCAATGTAAGCAGTTTACGACGCAGGACCTGAGTGAACGGCTGGATCTGGAAATTACATATACCAAAAGTATGCTGCAGGTTCTGTGTGCAAAAAATCTGGTTCGAAAAGAACTGCACTATAGCTGCCCACAATGCCATAGTCAGAATGTCTTCGTATGTGATGGATTTGTTGCTTCGTATCAATGCTATCACTGTCAGGCAATCCTGGAACCGGAACGGGTAGAAAACGAGGGGAGACCGTTTTACAGTGTTTCCAAGGATGACTTTATGCAGTATACAAAAGAAACGTATCCGGATATCTTTCATATGACATGCGAGCCGGAAAAAGAAATTATTCCATTTCGTCCGGTGGTTGTCGAGCAATCGGAAGAAAATGTTGCTCCGGTGACCGGGGATGACAAGGTGGAGATGGTAGAGGATAAAGCTCAGAAAACGGACAATGACCTTGAGAAGCGTGTGGTTAGCTTGGAAAATGATAAAAAGGGGAAGAATCTGTTTTGGGCGATTGTAAAGATAATTGTATGGGTTACATTTATGCTGCTTGCCTCTTGGTTTGTCTTGTATGAAATGCTCGATATTTTTGTCTTTAAGGATCAACATGCCTTTCTGTATGAGATGTTTATGTTTGCAATGAAGGGAAGTGTGATTGAGACAAATGATTGGGGCGGTATATTTATAACTATCATTGGTGGAATATTGACTTTGGTGGTTGGAGGAATTGATGTATTGGGATGGAAGAAGATACATCAATATTACCATACTATAAAAGAAGAATTAATTAGTTGAGTATTTGGTGAAAGAAAAAGATGAAACGAGTTCTAATGCTGGCGTCCGTCGCCTCTATGATCGATCAATTTAATATGCCAAACATTGTCTTGCTGCAGAAACTGGGGTACGAGGTAGATGTGGCCTGCAATTTTATCGAAGGAAATACCTGCTCGGATGAGCGTGTCGCAGAATTGAAGCAAAAACTGCAGGATATGCATGTGCGCTGCTATCAGATCGATTTTGCACGGAATATCAAGCATATGGGACAGAACATGAAAGCGTTGTGGCAGGTGGAAGGACTGATGAAGCAGAATACCTATGCGTTTTGTCACTGTCACAGCCCGATCGGTGGTGTGGTCGCAAGGATTGCCGGACACCGGACCAGAACAAAAGTGATCTATACGGCACATGGGTTTCATTTCTATCAGGGGGCACCGGTTATGAACTGGCTGGTGTACTATCCGGTGGAGAAGATGCTGAGCCGATGGACGGATGTGTTGATAACGATCAATCATGAGGACTATGCCAGAGCAAAAAAGAAATTTCGTGCCGGAAAAACCTATTATCTGCCAGGAATCGGAATCAATCTGGAGCGATTCCATGCGGGAGATGCACAAACAATCCAGCAGAAACGGCAGGAACTTGGATTGCAGCCGGAAGATGTGTTCTTATTATCTGTGGGAGAACTCAGTGATCGTAAAAACCATGTTGTTGTCATTGAGGCAATGAAACAGCTGATTCAGAGACATCCTCAGCTGAGATATTTTATTTGCGGACAGGGAGAAAAAAAGCAGGAACTGCAGCAGTTGATCCGGAAATATCATTTGGAAGATCATGTGAAACTGTTGGGATTTCGGACAGATGTGGCAGAACTCTGTCAGGCAGCAGACGTGTTTGTGTTCCCGTCCAAGCAGGAGGGACTTCCGGTAGCACTGATGGAAGCGATGGCTTGCGAGGTTCCGGTAGTGTGCAGCAGAATTCGGGGAAACACAGATCTGGTAAAAAATGGAGAAAACGGTTATTTGGTAAGCGCGGATCAGCCGGAGGAATATATTCAGGCAATTGAAAAACTCCTGCGGATGTGGAAGAATACGGAGGAAGTCCGGCAGATGAGAATAAATAACCGTGCACGGATAAAACAATATAGTTTACAGACGGTATTAAAAAAATATAGGGAAATTGTATTAACGTTAGAAGAGGATTGATTGACAGTTTTCATGAAATAGAGTATTCTAAACTAGAGTGTCTATGACTACAAAGATATAAAATAGATATTTCAATAAAATTTAAGGTGTAAATAAATGAAAAAGACATTAGCAAGATTACAGGGACTGTATAAATTTAAAGATTTAGTTAAACAACTTGTCGTAAAAGATATTAAACTCAAATACAGAAGAAGCTTTTTGGGATATGTGTGGAGTGTTTTGAACCCATTGATGGTAATGGTAGTAATGTATTTGGTCTTTTCCAAGATGTTTCGCTTCAATATTGAAAATTATTCTGCATATCTGATAATTGGACAAACTTTATTTACTTTTATGAACGAGGCAACAAATCAGGCAATTGGTTCCATTACAGGAAATGGATCACTGCTTAAAAAGGTATATGTGCCTAAATATGTATTTACTTTATCAAAGGTTACGAGTTCTTTGGTAAATCTTTTGTTTTCATTAGTGGCATTGGTAATTGTATTTGTTTTTACAAGAGTACATTTTTCGTTTTATATGTTACTTATTCCTGTTATTTTAATAGAGGTATATATTTTTAGTCTGGGGCTTGGATTGTTTCTCGCACAAGGGTCTGTTTTTTTTAGGGATATTCAATACATATACAGCGTTGTAATTACAGCATGGATGTATCTGACACCAATTTTTTATCCGATGGAGCAGCTTCCGAATGAAATGCAGGTTGCCATTAAAGTATGCAATCCGATGTATCATTATATTAATCAGTTCCGAATGGTTGCATTGTCGCATACGATGCCACATTGGCAGTCAATTTTATACGGCTTTGCTTTGGCATTCTTTTTCTTATTTATCGGAACAAAGTCATTTTTGAAATCGCAGGATAAATTTATTTTGTATATTTAGGAGCATATGATGGGAAAAGATAATGTTGTGATAGAAATTGATAATGCTACAGTTCGGTTTAATATGGCGAACCAGCAAATTAATAGTTTGAAAGAATATGTGATTAAACTTATAAAAAAAGAATTGATGTTTCAGGAGTTTTTAGCTTTGCAGGATATAAACTGGAAAGTGAAGGAGGGAGAAGCCTGGGGAATTGTTGGGACAAATGGTGCAGGTAAATCGACTCTTTTGAAATTGATTTGCGGTATATTGAAGCCATATAAAGGTTCTGTTCATGTAAATGGGAGTATAGCACCATTGATTGAGTTGGGGGCAGGATTTGATGGTGAATTGACAGCGAGAGAAAATATAGTATTGAATGGTACTTTGATGGGACATTCTGAAAAATTTATGTTAGAACATTTTGAAGAGATTGTTGATTTTGCAGAATTATGGGATTTTTTGGATATGCCAATAAAAAATTATTCATCTGGTATGTCGGCCAGACTTGGATTTGCTGTTGCAACAATGGTGAAGCCGGACATACTGATTTGTGATGAGGTACTTTCTGTTGGAGATTATAAGTTTCAGGAAAAATGTGAGAAGAGAATGCAGGAAATGCTGTCTAAGGGTACTACCTTATTGTATGTTTCACATTCTATAGAGTCTGTACGGAAGATTTGTGATCATGCTTTATGGTTGAAAAAGGGACATGTTGTAAAACAGGGAAATGTAACAGAGATTTGTGAAGAGTATATGAATAGTTAAAGGACAAAAAAGGTGCATGCGAAAGAACCTATGTATACTGCAATTGTTGCAGCGTATAATGTAGAAAAATATATTGGGTCATGTTTGGATTCTATACTGAAAATTCAGGATGATAATTTAGAAATAATTATTGTTACAGGCAGAAAAACAGATCAGACCAACCATATTTGTGAAGAATATAGCCTTAGGAAAAATATAAAACTGGTCCGACAGAATGGTGTGGGACTTTCAAATGCGAGAAATTGTGGAATTAGCGAAGCAACTGGACAATATATTTTCTTTGTTGATGGAGATGATTCGGTAGATTCTCAAAAATTGAAAAAATTTTTGAACAATGCATCGAAATTGATACAAGGTCAAAAGGTTGACGCAATTTTAAATGATTTTTATTTTACAACAGAGACAGGAAGCGTATTGATTGAAAACAATCAAATACCAGCAGGTGATTTTAGCAATTTCCGATATGCGGAGAAAATCATCAAGAGTAAAGGAACATTTTGGAATTCCTGGAGATTTTTATTTTCTAAGACGTTTATAAAAGAACGAAGATTATACTTTAAAGAGAATAGTACATGTGAGGATCTGGAATTTGCAGTACGTTTATTTACAATGACAAATCATCTATGGTTTTGTCATATCCCATATTATCAGTATTGTCCAGTTCGAAATGATTCCCTCATGAATTCTAAGAATTACGAAATGATACGGGATTTTTTTGGTGTACAAAATGATTTAAGATTTCTGTTAAAACATACAAAATTTAAATTGACATCAGTAATTATTAGTAAATTGAATGAACTTGTAATTTTGTGTCTGCCTGATATATATGAAGTTGATAAAAATGACAGAAAGAGATGTGCAGTTGAATATCAAAAATTTGCCAGAAAAGCGAGTGTTTCATCGGGTGGAATACAGAAATTTATTTTCATGATTATGAAAACAGATGGAGTTTATATGCTCAGTTGTCTGCTATATTATATTAAAAAAGTACGAAGAAAAAAAAGATACAAAGTTTAAATGGTGAAATAGGATATGCCTGAGATTACGGTTGTTATGCCAACCTATAATAGTGAAAAATATATAAAAGAAGCAATTGACAGTATACGTGCACAATCATTTAAAGATTGGAATATGCTGGTGATTAATGAGCATGGGTCTGATGATAATACCCGATCTATTGTAGAAGCATATGAAAAAAGAGATACGCGTATTCAATTAGTTCAGAATGAGACAAAATTAGGGTTGGCTGACTCACTTAATCGTGGAATAAGGTTGGCAACAGGAAAATATATTGCGCGCATGGATGCAGACGATCTGGCTCATCCAGATAGATTTCAAAAACAATGGGAATATCTGGAGAGCCATCCGGATGTGATTGTATTAGGAACAGCACAACATCATTTTGGACCGAATACGGATTGGGTACACAGACCAGCAACGACAGCAGAACAATGTAAGGCAAATTTGTTATTTATGTGTGATGTATGTCATTCCACGGTCATGTTGAGAAAACAGATTTTTATAGAAAATTCTTTGTTTTACGATTCGGTATATTTCGCAGAAGATTACGAGTTGTGGATGAGAGCTTTGAAATATGGAAAAATAACCAACTTGTCAGAGGTGTTGGGAGAATATCGATGGGGAACAGAAAATATTACAAATTCTAAAAAAAAGCAGCTTGCAAAAGAGAGTGGAGAGTTTGTTGCCAGAAATTTGAAGGAACATTTACAGATAGATTTAACAGAGGAAGAGACCTTCCTTATGAACGGATGGAGTAATCCATGTTTTGGTTCTATGCATCGATGGAGCAATCTGAAAAAGATAAAAAGAATTTTACAGAATGTGTATGAGCAAAATCAGAAAAAACTATATGTGAATGAGAAATGTATGCTACAGATTATTGGAGCCAAATGGAGATGGGATAAGTATTATGAACCTATCACCAATGGAAAAAAAGAAAAATCAATAGAAGCAATTTTTGCATATAACGGATGTGCAACATTTGTACAACGTTTTTTTGACTATATGAAGAGAAAATAAAATTATGTTAAATACCATAAGGAGGAAATAGAAATGCTAATTACAAAAACTCCGTTTCGGGTCAGTTTCTGTGGTGGTGGAAGCGATATGGCCGATTTTTATGAAAAATATAGTGGATGTGTTCTCAGTACATCTATTAATAAGTATTGTTATATATCTATTCATCCATATTTTAATGAGGAGCAGACACTGTTAAAATATTCACAGAACGAATTGGTAAATAGTGTAGATGAAATTGACCACAAAATTTTTAAACAAGTGTTGGGCGACATGCATGTAAGTGGTGTGGAAATCAGTAGTACAGCGGATGTCCCAGGGGGAACTGGACTGGGTTCATCCAGTACATTTACAGTTGGCTTGTTGAATACATTATATTGCTATAAAGGAAGATTTGCTTCCAAAGCGAAGCTGGCGGCAGAAGCCTGTGAGGTTGAGATTGAAAAACTCAAATCCCCGATTGGAAAGCAGGATCAGTATGCAGCTGCATTTGGAGGACTTAATTTCATTCGATTTAATCAGGATGGCACGGTATCGGTTGCACCAATTATGATGCAGGCAGAAACATACAAAAAACTGCAAAAGAATTTGATGATGTTTTATACTGGTACTACCAGATCAGCGAACGGAATTTTGAGTGAACAGAAGAAAAATATTGCCCAGGAAGATAAGACAAAGAATTTGTTGAAAATGTGTGACTTGGCATATGAGATGAAAGATGCATTGGAACATAACGATGTTTCCTCTTTCGGAGATATTTTAAATACAGGATGGGAGTTGAAGCGTTCATTGGCTTCCGGTATTTCAAATCCAGAAATTGATAGGGCTTATGAAATTGCTATGAAAAACGGAGCTCTGGGAGGAAAATTACTGGGAGCCGGCGGCGGTGGATTCTTGTTGTTTTATTGTCCAGAGGAAAAACAGGATCGTTTGAGAAATGCAATAGGATTAAAAGAATTTGAATTTACTTTTGAGAAAGATGGATCTTCGGTCATATATATTGGAGATAAGTATTGGAGATAACATTTATTGACTGGAAAGGATGAAAAAAATGAAAGTATTAGTAGCAGGCGGAGCAGGATTTATTGGAAGCAATTTGATAGATGCTCTTTTGGAAGAGGGACATCAGGTAGTATGTGTGGATAACTATTTTATAGGAACAAAAGAAAACGTAAAGCATCTTTCCGGAAATCCAAATTTTAAAATGTACGAACAGGATATTTGTGATCTGGACGCACTTAAAAAAATATTCGAGAATGAAAAAATTGAATATGTATTTCATATGGCTGCAAATTCAGATATTCAGGCAAGTGCATCGAATCCTATTATTGAGTACAAGAACACTTATTCTACAACATTTAATTTATTGGAATGTATGAGAATTTATGGTGTGAAAAAATTATTCTTTGCCTCAACATCTGCTGTGTATGGAGAAAAGATGGGAGAGCATGTTGCTGAGCACAGCACATCTTTAGAGCCGATTTCCTATTATGGAGGCAGTAAGCTTGGTTCCGAAGGGATTATTTCAGCATTTAGTTATATGAATGATATGCAGGTACTGATTTTCCGTTTTCCGAATGTAATTGGACCAAGACTTACGCATGGAGTAATATTTGATTTTGTAAAGAAATTAAAAGCAGATCCGACAAAGCTTCAGATATTGGGAGATGGTACACAGACAAAACCGTACATTTACGTAAAAGATCTTGTAGATGCGATAATGAAGTTTAAAGAAACTGGAAAGCAGGGAATCACTCTTTATAACGTAGGTGTTGAGACACAGACTTCAGTTACCAGAATTGCAGATATTATATGTGAGAAGATGGGACTTTCAGGTATTCCGTACAATTATACTGGTGGCAGAGGCGGTTGGAAAGGTGATGTGCCAAAATTCCAATATAATTTAGATAAGATTCATGCTGCAGGATGGAGTGCAACACATACTTCGGATGAGGCAGTAGCTTTGACGGTTGATAATGTTTTGGCAAATCATAAATAGGAGAAGATTAATATGCAGGCAGTGATTATGGCTGGAGGAAAAGGAACAAGGCTTGCAGCTATTACAAAAGATGAAATACCAAAACCGATGGTTCCTGTGAATGGCAAACCTCTTCTTCTCTGGCAGATAGAAGAGCTGAAAAAAAATGGTATCACAGATATCATAATGATTATCGGTCATTTAGGCGAAAAAATCGAAGAATATTTTCAAAACGGCGAAAAATATGGAGTTCATGTTTCCTATATCCGGGAACATGAACCATTGGGAACAGCAGGGGCATTTTATTATTTGAAAGATAAAATAGTATCGAATTATTTCCTGTTGGTTTTTGGAGATGTGTTTTTTTCCATAGATATTCAGAGAATGGAAAAATTTTATATTGATCATCAAGCGAAAGCAGCTTTATTTGTACATCCGAACAGTCATCCGGCTGATTCGGATTTGGTTGTTTTAGATGAAAATAATAAAATTTTTAAATTTGATTCGAAACATAATGTGCGAAATTATTGGTTTGACAATTGTGTAAATGCAGGATTTTATATTTTGAACAAGGAAATATGTGATCTGGTAAAGAAACCATGCAAGCAGGATTTGGAAAAAGATATTTTAATACCTCTGGTAGAAAAAGAAGATGCTGTATATGGATATCGTTCTCCAGAGTACATTAAGGATATTGGAACTGTGGATCGAATTCGACAGACAGAAAAAGATGTAGAAAATGGTTTTATAGAAGAAAAATGTCTGAAAAATAAGCAGACATGTATCTTTTTAGATCGAGATGGTACTATCAATCAATACCGGGGACTGGTGTGGAAAGATGAAGATTTTGAACTGGAAGAAAACACCAGTGATGCAATCAAACGAATTAACCAATCGGGAAAGTTGGCAATTGTGATTACAAATCAACCGTCTGTTGCGAGAGGATTGTGCCAAATAGAGGATATTGAGACCGTTCATAAGAAAATGAGTACATTACTTGGAAAAGAGGGAGCATATTTGGATGATGTGTATTTTTGTCCACACCATCCGGATAAAGGATACCCGGAGGAAAATCCGGTATATAAAATTCCGTGTGAATGCAGGAAACCAAAGACTGGTTTGATACAAAAAGCGATAGAACAATACCATATTGACCTAAGTAGTTCGTGGATGGTCGGAGATACTACAGTGGATATTCAGACAGGAAAGAATGCTGGGTTACATACGGCACTTGTTCTTACGGGAGAAGCTGGAAACGACAAAAAATATGATGTGACACCGGATCTGGTATGCAAAGATTTGTGGGAAGCAGTGGAAATGATTTTAAAATACAAGGAATAGATAAAGGAGTAGAAAGATGGATTATACAAAGGCAATCAGAGAATATATTGATTTAGAGAAAGAAGTTATTAGCAAATTAGATGTAGATGCGATTAATGATGCGATGAATCTTATCATGAAAGCATACGAGGCAAATAAAAAGATTTATATTTTTGGAAACGGGGGGAGTTCTGCAACGGCTTCTCATTATCAGAATGATTTTAATAAAGGAATTTCTGAATATGTGGAAAAGAAATTTAATTTTACCTGCTTAAATGATAACATGGCAACGATTATGGCGATTGCAAATGATATAGGATTCGAAGAAGTTTTTCGCTTTCAGTTAAGAAACAAATTGGAAGAGGGAGATATCGTTATTGCTATTTCAGGAAGCGGAAATTCTAAAAATGTAATCAATGCTGTAGAATATGCAAAGGAACAGGGAAATCAGATTATAGGATTAACGGGATATACCGGTGGAAAATTGAAGGAATTATCGGATATCTCACTTCATGCAGATGTTATGAGTATGCAGGTTACGGAAGATGTTCATATGATGTTTGACCATTTGATTATGAGTATTTTCTATAAGACATTGTGCGGAAAAGAGCATTTAAGCGAGTAAAGAGCTTCAGAATAGGAAATAAAGATTAGAGGAGAGATAAAATGCCTAGAGTGTCAATTGTTATGCCTGTTTATAATGGTGAAAAATTTATATCTGAATCAATTGATAGTGTTTTGGATCAGACATTTACCGATTGGGAACTTATTATTGTAAATGAATTTGGTTCTAATAAAGAAACAACTGAGATCATACACAGATATGAAAAAAAAGATTCTAGAATTAAAGTGATTCAAAATGAGCAGAGATTGCGTATCGCAGAATCTTTAAATGTTGGTATGCGTAATGCAGCAGGAGAATATATTGCACGAATGGATTCCGATGATCGTGCGGGAAAAATGAGAATTCAGAAACAGGTAGAATATTTAGATTCGCATCCGGAAATTGGGATAATTGGAATTCATCCTACTGTGTTTGGAGATGCAAATTGGGATTGGAATACAGAATATGATAGTGATACGATATTGGCAGATTCTCTTTTCTTTCTTCCGTTTCTTCACCCAACAGTTATGTTTAGAAAAAATGTAATTGAAAAGAACGGAATTGAATATAACAAGGAATATTTTTATACAGAAGATTACGACTTTTTTGAAAGAATACTTCACGTTACAAAAGCATCTAATATTGATGACAAAAGTTTATTTTTCTATCGAATTCATGGGGAAGCGGCTACATTTGCAGGGGGAAATACTGGTATAGAAATATATAAGGAGGTAATGGCGAGAACTTTTGAACGGCTTAATTTAGTATTTAATAAATCTGAACTTTCTTTACTTTGTATACATGAAGGATGTAAAAAGTGCCAAGGAAAGGAATTATATAATCGAATAGAGAAACTTGATTTATTGTTAAAAGATATATTTATCGGTAATATTACAAAGAAAATGTATCGACAGGAAAGTTTGTTTAATACATTGCATAAACGCTGGATACATTTATGGAATTCTGATATTAATCCTACATATAATGGGGATGTTCCACAACTTATAAAAGAGCAGTTTGAGAGATCTATATTTTATCAAAAGGAATTTTCTTTAGCTTATAAAAGTAGCAAAAATGTTGAACCTAAAGTTACTGTTTTGATGCCAGTATATAATGGACAGAATTATTTGTTTGAATCAATTAAGAGTATTCAAAATCAGACATTTACAAATTGGGAACTTTTGATTATAAATGATGCGTCAACAGATAATACAGTTAATATAGTTAAAGAATATCAGAAAAAAGATGATCGTATTAGATTGATTACAAATGAAACAAATTTGAAAATTGCCAAAACTCTTAATAAGGGAATTTGTGAGGCAAGGGGATTATATATTGCTAGGATGGATGATGATGACATTTCTTTGCCAACCCGTTTAGAAAAGGAAGTAGAAATTTTAGATAAAAATTCAAGTACTGTTCTGGTTGGAAGTTGGCAAAAACATTTTGGAACAAATAACTGGGTTCATAGACCGCCAGAATTGGCTAAACAAATAAAAGCAACATTATTATTTGAATGTTGTGTATGTCATTCAACAGTGATGTTTAAAAAAGATATTTTTATAAAAAATAAATTTTTTTATGATTCAAATTTTCTTTCAGAAGATTATGAATTATGGACAAGAGTTTCAGAAAAATATGATTTATATACAATTCCAGAAATATTAGGGGAGTATCGTTTAAATGGAGATAATATTACATCTGGAAAGGAAGTAAAATTTGATGTAGAAGCAAGAAATATTGTAGCAGATACATTAAAAACAAAATTGCATTTAAACGTTGGAGAAAAGGATATGGTATTACTTGCAAAGTGGACAAATCCTTTTCAAAATGATTTGACGAATAAAAAAGAACTTTTAGAAAGAGAAAGAAAATTATTAGAACAAATTTATAATGCAAATAAGAAATGGAAGTATTATGATGAAAAGGCTTTGCAAGAAGTATTGGAAACAAGGTGGAAATGGGCAAATGGTGATGTAATAGAAGATCAAGAAGTTGTGGATGAAAATTTGAATGTAAAAAAAATTAGTCTTTTAAAAAGAGGTGTAAAAAAGATAGTTAGACCATTATATAGACCTTTTCAACAACGGTTTGAAAAAAGACTAATAGACATTCAGCAAAGTGTTTGGGATTTAGATGGACACGTTGGAGATTATTCAGATAAGAATTTAAATGTATCGAGGGAAATCTTACAAGGGGAAGAACAATTTTTAAATAAAATTGATAAACAGTTAAATTTATTTAAGAGTTTGGAAAATGAAATTGGAGCATTGAATGGTTCTGTTTCCAATACGGAAAAACAATTGGACATAAAGGGGAAAGAGATAATTGCATATGTTGATGATAGGATATGGAAAGCGGAATTAGAGATTTGTAATTCTTTAAAAAAATATACAGATGAAATGGGAAAAGCCATGTCCTTGTCAAAGGAGCGATCAAAGATAGTTTTACTGGGTACACCATATCATTCTAATTTGGGAGATTATGCGCAAACGTATTGTATAGAACAAATGGTGAAAAATCAGTATCCAGAATATGACTTTATTTCATTTGAAGTCAGCTCACAGTCTGATTTTGATTATAGTAATTTATTTCTGGCAATTAGAGATAAATTGATGCAAAAAGATATTGTGCTAATTCAAAGCGGAATGCACTTGACAGATGTTTATAAAAATGAGCAGAATTTATTGAGACAAGCTTTAATAGTTTTTCGTAGAAATAAAGTTGTGATTTTACCACAAACAATGTTTTATTTAAGTGATGAAAATAAAAAGAATTTTCTGTCATATATGGGAAAGTTTGATAATGTTATGCTTTACGCAAGGGAACAGCATACTTTTAACGAGGCAAAAAAATATTTTAAAACGGATAGAATTGCAATGTGTCCAGATGTGGTGCATTCTCTTATCGGTCGATTTAGACAGTATAATTTTGAAAGAGATGGAATTCTTGTGTGTAAACGTAAAGATGACAATGATATTTTAATTTCTTCTGACGAATTAAAAGAAAAACTGGATGATTTACAGATGAAGATTGAGTGGATGGATACGGATTTAGAAGTTTTACCAGCCGAGTTAAAGATGGATACAGAAGGGATATTAAATAATATAATAAGTGAAATTTCAAAATACAAATTGGTTATTACCGATCGACTTCATGGAACAATTTTTTCTCTTATTGCAAATACGCCTGTGCTTTTAATCGGATTAAGGAGTGATAAAGTACAGGCTAATTATGAATGGTATAAAGAAGTGCCCGATATTTTACAATATATTGATAAGATTAATGATATTTCCGAACTATATGAAAAAATTGATGAAATGTTAAAGAAAAAATATGATTATAGGGTGCCAGATTATTTTTATAGAAAGTATTTTGATGGATTTATATTGAAATAGGGAGGAAAGAAAATTTGGATAAGTTACATAAATATATTGATCTATATTATCCAATTGAAACGTGTAATTTCCAATGTGAATATTGCTATGTACATGAACATCGTGATAATGTGCAGAAAAAATATGTTTGTAGTCATTCAGTAGAAGAGATTCGACACGCTCTTTCAAAAAATAGATTGGGCGGAATATGTTTGATAAATATATGTGCAGGTGGAGAGACTTTATTATTCCCCGAAATTTTTGATATTATAGAGCAATTATTGTTAGAAGGACATTATGTTAGTGTTGTCACTAATGGCACCATGACAGACAATATTCATATAATAGAACGTTTTGATGAAAAATGCAGAGAACACTTATTTTTTAAATTTTCATTTCATTATAATGAATTAAAGCGGAGAAATTTGATAGATGTCTTTTTTGAAAATATTTCGTATGTAAAGAAAAAAGGATGTTCTTTTACTGTTGAATTACCTGCTTATGATGGATTTATTGAAAGTAAAGAAAAAATTATTAAAATATGTCAGGAGAGGTTGGAAAATGAGGTTTGCCATGTGACTGTGTTAAGAGATGAATCGCAAGTTGATTTTTCTGTATTATCTAAATATAAAAATGATATTATATCATACAAAGAGGTTTGGAAACCATTTCATTCTGCTTTATTTGATATAAGAGCTGATGTCATTGAAAAAAGATATAAAGGATTTTGTTATGCCGGGGAATGGACATTTACTGCAAATATAGAAACTGGAGAAATAAGGCAGTGTTATTATGAAAGAGAAATTGATAATTTATATGAAAATCCGTATAAAAAGCTAAAGTTATGTGCAGTGGGAAATCATTGTCATTCTTCTTATTGTTACAATTGCCATGCGTTTCTGTGTTTTGGTGTTATGCCAGAACTTCACATTAAAATGAGATATGATGAAACTAGAAACAGAGGTGACAAATGGCTCACAACAGATATGAAGTATTTTATGAGCCAAAAATTAAGTGAAAACAATACAGAATATGATATTGAGGAAAGATATCTGATTAATGAAAGAAATGCAAAAGAAGAAAGGTCTCTTTATGCAACACCTTCTGATTATAGAAATAAGATTTTGCTTGAAATGAAAGAACTTCCAAAAGCGAATAATTATGCTGTAGTAAGAGCTAGACATGAAACAAGATTAATGTATTCAGAGATTCCAAGTGAATTAAAATGGATTTATAATGAAATGACAGAAAAAAAATGTTTGATTGGCAATAGAATTATAGTGCGTGCTATGAATAATGCAAATGAACTGGCAGAAGGAAACGAAATTTGGATTGTGGGAGCTTTGATTGATGATGTGTGGTATGCGGCAGATTGCCTGTTTGACGCTACTTGGCTGTGTAAAATGAGAATGATTGGCTGGAACTGTTACACAGAAAATTTGCCAGATAATGTGTGGGGAATAATTCCTGAGGGAAAACATATTATATTAGTTTTTGAAAAAAATCGTTGGAGAGGCAAAGTTGAAGTGGAGTATAAGGATCAAATAAAATTAATTGATACTTTTTCGCCATGCGAAAATGATTTAATGTATTATGATCTGGAGAAATGAAAATGAATAATAAATTCTTGCATTTTTCAGTAGATGACGTGATTGATTGCTTTGAAGATATTTTTGTTAATAATTATGATAGTATTTTTCAAAACCAGTTTTTACTGGATTGGAAAACATTACATGATGAAAGTGGGTTGAAACTGAGTTTGTTTTGCTATTATCATAATAAAAATTTTAGTTTGGATATGTTCCCAGATAAATACGCATATGAATTTAAAAGTAATAGTCATTGGCTTCACTTAGGGGCTCATGCTTTTGATTATAATGTTGCAAAAGCTGATGATTGGAGAACTTATTATATTAGTTATATTCGAGTTATGGATGAATTGATACGTATTTGTGGTAAAAATACTTTAGCAATTAGCCTTTTTCCTAGATTAGATTGCTATAAGTTGCCCTATAAGACATGGAAAAAACTTGAGAACTATCAGTATGCACCGATTGGACTATTGGGAAATGATAAAGAAAAGGATAGTTATTTTTTGACTCCAGAACAAAATAGGATATTAAAAGATAGGGGAAGTGTGAAAGTGGATGGAAGATTTTGTGTTTATGCAACTACTGTCCGTCTGGAAGAAATTAGTAATATGAGTGAGGTTGATATAAAAGAAAGACCGTGTATCTGTTTTACACATGAATGGTTGTGGAGGGAAAAACGTATTCATTTGATGGAATTGGTGAGAGATTTATGTGAATGTAATGAAAAAATTGGAAATAAATGTTTGTTCCCAGAAGAAGTAGTAAAGCTATAAAATTTAAAAAAATAATGGTTTGCTCTTTAGTTAAATTTTTATGTTATGTGTTTTACAAGGTATAAAGAGGTTTGGATAATGACAAAGTTAAATATAGAAAGGAAAAATGAAAAGATGGACAGAGTGAAAAGAAAATATTCATTTTGGAAAAGTCTTTTGTTAGTAATGTGCATGGGAGGATTTTTTGTATTGTTCCATGTTGTCGAAACAATTCCTTATGAATCAGTTAATGTCGAGATTGAAAATACAGGGGAAAAGGAAGATAAAGCAGAAGGCGTTGAAATTACAATTCAAAAAGTTTTAGTAGATGGAAAAGAATATTATGCAGATCAAATATTTAAAGGGTGGGAAAGTAATGAAAAAGGAGAAATTTATAATAAGAAGGCAAGTGGAAAAATATCTAATGGGATAATTCCAGTAGGACATAATAGGATAATTATTTTTTCTTCTAATAAATGGCAAGGAAAAGTAAGGATTACAGAAGGAAAAAGTAGTAGAGTAGAAAACCTTTTTTCTGATGTAGATTCTGGAGAAAAGATGATAAAAATAAAAAATCATAATACTATCTTTTCTACTATTTACATAAAGCAAATTATTAAATGGTCAATAAAAACATTTGCAATCTTATTTATAATTTTGTTTACTATTAAGATGATAAGGCAAATAAGAATCAGAAAAAGTGAAGTCGCATTTGTGGAGTGGATTGAACATAGATTAGATATTATTTTTCTTGTTTTTGTTTCAGTATTAGCGGTCTATGTTCGCTATAAATTGTTGAATTATAAAACAGATGATTATATGACATTTTTGAAACCGTGGTACGATTTTCTGAAAAAAAATGGAGGAATTGGAGGATTAAAAAATAGTATTGGAAATTATACAGAAGGCTACATGCTGATTTTGGCTGGATTAACATATTTACCAATCGACTCTTTATATACAATTAAAGCTGTGTCAGTAATATTTGATTTCTTACTCGCTATTTTGGGAAGAAAAATAATATTAGAATATTATGATGGTGAAAATAAAACAATGTATGCAAATATAACATATACATTATTACTATTCGCACCAACCATCATTTTTAATTCTGCTTATTGGGGACAATGCGATAGCATATATACTTTTTTTGTTTTACTTTCGTTATATTATACTATAAAGAAAAAATGGGATTTAGTATTTATAATATTGGGATGTGGACTTGCGTTTAAAGTTCAAACGCTTTTGGTTTTTCCAGTCTTTTTAATTATATATATAAGACAAAAAGAATTTTCGCTCTTTAAAATTCTTTTATCACCAATTACGTATTTATGTTGGAGTCTTCCTGCATTGTTAGAAGGAAAATCTCTATATCAAATTGTTTACCCACTGCTTTCATATGGCGACGGGACAACTAATGATTTGACATATAGCTTTAATAATTTTTATACATTAGTGCAAACAGAAGATCCAGAAATAATTGGGTATATAAAGATTGCTGGAATGGCATTAACTTTAGCTTTAGTAGCTCTTTCAATGTTGGTTTTTGCAAAAAAAATGCATGAATGTTCTATGTATAGCGTTGTTTCATTAGCGTTGTATTTTTTTATGATAATTACATATTTCTTACCAGGAATGCATGAAAGATATTTATATGTTGGGGATGTTTTGTGTATTATATGGTGGATACTAAGCAGAAAGAAAAAATTGTGGTATATTCCAGTGGGAGTTCTAATGTTTTCAACAATAAGTTACTTACGATATATTACAAATGTTTGGCCGGGAAAGGAGTGGAATATTATAACGGAAATAAATGGAATTGTTTGTGTTGTGTATTTGATATTTATGTTAAAAACTTTATTGTTGCTGTATTTAGAAATTATTGAAAACAACTTGATAAAAAGAAGGGTTTAAAAGACAAAGATGAGAGATATATTGTATATAATAATTCCTTGTTATAATGAACAAGAGGTGCTTCCGATTACAGCACCTAAATTTAAGAAAAAAATTGATCAACTTATTCAACAAAATTTGATTTCAGATAAAAGTAAAATTTTGTTTATTGATGATGGAAGCAAAGATAAAACGTGGGAAATAATATTAGAATTATCTAAACAGGATGCTGTATATTGTGGTATTAAACAGAGCAGAAATAGAGGACATCAGAATGCTGTCTTGGCAGGTTTGATGGAAGCTAAAGATTTGGCAGATATTACAATATCTATTGATTGTGATGGACAAGATGATATTAATGCTATGAATGACATGGTACAAGAATATCATAAAGGATGTGACATTGTCTATGGGGTTAGGAGCAGTAGAAAAACAGATACTTTTTTTAAACGTTTTACAGCAGAGTCATTTTATAAATTTTTGAATATTATGGGAGCTGAAGTGGTCTATAATCATGCTGATTATAGATTGGTTTCTACAAGAGTTTTGAAAGAGTTTGCAAATTTTAAAGAAGTAAATTTGTTTTTAAGAGGTATGTTTCCTTTAGTGGGATTTAAAAGTACATCTGTTTACTATGAAAGGCATGAGCGAATAGCGGGAGAGAGTCATTATCCATTAAAAAAAATGTTGGCATTAGCATTTGACGGAATTACGAGTTTAAGTATTAAGCCATTACGTATGATAACTGGTTTGGGAATATTTGCTTCTGGTATTAGTTTTATAGGAATTATTTGGGCAATTATTAATCAAATATTTGGACATGTTGTAGTAGGCTGGGCTAGCCTTGTATGTGCAATTTGTTTTATGGGAGGAATCCAATTAATTTGTTTAGGTGTGTTGGGAGAGTATATTGGTAAAATATATATGGAAGTAAAGCATAGACCAAGATATATAATTAGTGAACGTACTTTTGAAAAAGATAAAATAGAGGAATAAATATGGAGAAAAAAGATATATTTGATCGTATAATGGAATTGCCGGTATTTAATATTTTCGAAGAAAGCTATAAAGCACATAAAGAAATGTTATTATATTTATTTTTTGGTGGATTGACCACCTTGATTAGTATATTAATATTTGGTGGTTTAAATATTGGATTAGCCATTAATGCATTATTAGCTAATATTATATCATGGATTATTTCTGTTGCATTTGCATTTGTTACTAATCGGATTTGGGTTTTTACAGCAGCTAAAGGGAAAAGTAATAGATTAATTGTTCAAATGATAAATTTTTATATGGGACGAATTTTAACCCTGCTGGTTGAGGAAATACTATTATTTGTTTTTATAACAAAATGTGGAATTAATAGTATGATAGTTAAAATAATAGCGCAAATAGTAGTCATTGTTTTAAATTATATAATTAGCAAGAAATGGGTATTTAAAAATTAGACATAGGTGGAGTTTATATTATGAAAAAAAATGAAAATTTTCTATCAACAAAAAAAGTATTTATAATTTTGTGCTTAGTAGGTTTTTTTTCCAGTTTTATTATGCTTGGAAGAATTCCAGGAGGAGTAAATCAAGATGAAGCTTATGCTGGTTATGAAGCCTATTCTATACTTCATTACGGAATGGATTCTCACGGATATAAAAATCCTGTTTATTTTATGAGCTGGGGAAGTGGAATGAATGTTTTATATAGCTATTTATCTATTCCATTTATTGCTATGTTTGGTTTAAACAATTTTTCGATTCGTATAGTTCAAGTCATTTCTTCTCTATTATTATTAGTATTTTCGTATAAATTTGTAAAAAGAATTAGTGGAATAAAATATGCAATGTGGACATTATTTCTTTTGACAATTTCACCATGGAGAATTTTAATGTCAAGATGGGGGTTAGAGAGTAATCTTGCACCGACATTTATTATAATTGCGTGGTATTTTATGGTTAAAGTAATTGATAATAAGAAATATTTAATTTGTGCGTTTATATTTTATGGATTGAGTTTATATTGTTATGCTACTTTATGGATTGTTGTACCAATTATGATAGCAGGACAGGTACTTTATTTGTGGAAGTATAAAAAAATCAGATTCGATGTTACGTTTCTTTTGGCTGTATTGCTTCTTTTGATGATGGCATTTCCTTTGATGCTTTTTGTTTTAGTGCAGTATGGTGTAATTCCTGAAATTAGAACAAGAATGTTTTCCATCCCGTTGTTATCTGGATTTCGAGGAAGTGAAATTGGATTTACAAATATATTTTATAATTTAAAAGCTTTGTTTGCAATGATATTTGATCAAAGTGATAATTTATTATGGAATTCTGACGGAAAATATGGGTTATATTATCATATCAGTGAATTTTTTATTGTTACTGGAATAATAATTTTGGTGTATAGAATATATACGGAAATAAAAAACAAAAATTTTAGTTTGAAAATTTTTTATTTAATTAATTTTTTATCTGTGATATTTCAGGCGGCTTTGATTTCGGATATAAATGTAAACAAAATTAATTCTATTCATGTTTTGATAATTATTTGTATTGCAGTTGCTGTAGTATGGTTAGGTGAAAATATAACAAATTTTAAGATAAGTTATGCAATAGCGGTTGGTTATATTTGCATATTTGCATGTTTTATGAAATATTATTATATGGATTATAGTAATCAGATTTCAAGTTGTTTTCAAGAAAATTTACAAGAAGCAATTACATGGTATGATAAAAATCTAGATAAAGATGTAATGTGTGTTGGAAATATAAATTATGCTAAATTTTTATATTGCACAAAATATCCTGCTGATAAATTTGTTTCAACTGTAGAATATACAAATTATCCAGATCCTTGGTTGAATGTGAAAGGGTTTGAGGGGGTTACTTTTATTGGCGAAGTTGATGTTGATAATATGGAGTATAATTGTGCATATATATGTGAAACTCAAAATAAAGATATTTTTGAAAAATCAGGGTTTACAATGAAAGAATTTGGGGATTGGATGGTAGCATATCATGAATAGTCAATCGGAACTACATAAAAGAGATATATCAATAGAGATTCTTAGAATAATAGGGTGTTTTCTTGTAATATGGGCACATATACAATTACAAATAGTCGAAAATGGACAAATATATAGGGGAAGATTACTTTTTTCAAGTATAATAGGAGACGATGTGCCTATTTTCATGCTAATAACAGGATTTTATATTTTCAGAAGGAAAACATCAAATATATTGATTGAATACAAAAATAAAATTTTGACATTTATAAAAAAGATATGGGTTCCATCAGTTATTTTGATTATTATGACATGTATATTAACTCCGTTTCTTGACAAGATGGTATCTTGGAATGATATTAGAACATGGGGGGAATTAATAGAATGGAACGTCGTAACAGATTTTATATTAAAAAATTCAGTAAGCGGATATGCGGGACATTTATGGTACATTTGTTTTTATTTAAAAATGTTAATACTTTTTCCTATATTGACTTTTTTATGTCAAAATGAAAGACATATTAATATTATAAGACGATTATATTTGGGAATTTCATTTGTAAATATTTTGGGAAAGGATATAGGATATTTTGCTGGAAAACAAATTTGGGATTTATCATCTTTTTCGCTTGATGAGAATTTTACATATATATTCTTAGGGTTTGAATTATATTTATTTAATAAGAAAATTGCTAAAAAAAATAATAAAAAAATATTGTGTGTAACGTTTTTGGTTTATGTATTGGGGATAGTTCTTAAAATGATATTGCAGATGTTATTATATAAACATTCGGGATTGGACGTGGATAGTCGGTTTATGTGGTTACAATGTTTACCATGTTATTTAACCAGTTCAGCTTTATTAATTTTTTTCTCAAACTTAAAATTGAATTGTTCAAAAGGAGTGGAAAAAGTTATTCTGTTTCTTGGAAAAAATACCATGTTAATTTATTTGTTTCATATGTTAGTTATTCAGTTTACTAGAAATTTTAGAAATAAAATTTTGATAGCTCTTAATTTGGGAACAACACCATTTGAAGCTTTTGGGTATTATGTTATATCGGGATTATGTGTATTTTGTGTTAGTTTAGTAGGTGCGATTGTGTTTGATTATATATATAATAAAATATTATTACTTATGAAAAATATGAAATTTAGTAAGTATTAAAATTTTGTTTTGATATAAGTTTGAAAGGAAAAGCTATGAACTCATATTTTTCAAGAGAAGATACAAAGGTGATGAAGGGAATTGCAATATTGTTAATGCTTATGCACCATTTATGGGGGTTCCCAGATAGAATTATGGGAGGAGGTGTTTTAGGGATATTTAAATTTATGGGAGTTAGTTTACCATATTATTTAGGTCTTTATGGGAATATTTGTGTATCACTTTTCTTTTTCTTGGGGGGGTATGGAATATACATAAATTCTAAAGAAAAAAAAATTAATATTATTAAAAAAATTAAAACACTATATATATGTTATGGGAAGGTTTTCTTAGTTTTTGTTCCTATAGCCTTTGCTTTTTTTCAAAATCAGCCAATTTATTGTCAAGATGAGCAAATTTGTACTAGATATGCAAATTTTTCAATAGCTGAATTTTTGAATAACTTATGTGGAATTCAAAGTACATATAATAGTGAATGGTGGTTTCTTATAAGTTATATATATGCAATTATTTCTTTTCCATTAATTAAAAAGATTATAGATAAATTTCCGGATATTATAAATATATGTTTAGTGTTAGTAGTTGGTATATTAATGCAAAATGTATTTCCAGCATTGGGAACTCTTGATATTTTAGGTGGGTTAAGTAGCAATTATATTTACAAAACATTTTTTTGTCAGGTGTGTCCCTTTATTTCATGTTTTTGGATGGGATGTGTGTGTGCAAAGGGAAATTTGTTATTGCGTTTAAAAAATTCTCTAGCTGATGCAAGTCTTTTGAATCCTATTTTGGAGATATTTATATTATTTTTTATTGTTTTTTTAAGAAATACGGGAATAGGAAATGGATTAGATCTAATATATGTTCTTTTTATAATAATTTTTTGTATAGATTTGTTAGAAAGATTAAATGGGGTTCGACGTATATTGTTATGTTTTGGTAAACAAAGTACAAATATGTGGTTAATACATTCATTCTTTTGTTATTATTTTTCAGCTGTTGTAAAAATAGTAGTTTGGCCTAGATATGCGATTCCTTCATTGGTCCTTCTAGTTATTTTAACATATGCAGCTTCTATAGGGGTGACTTTTCTGTGGAAAGCAGTCACAAATGTTTATATTAACGTGTTAGAAAATTTGAAAAGTAAAGTATACAAGTTATGATACATAATATAATAGAGTCGCCTTTGAGGGAATTACGAGTTTATCAATAAAACCGATTTCTATGATTGTAAGCTTAGGATTTGTTGTTAGTGCTCTCAGCTTTATTGGAATTATTTGGGCTATTGTCATGGCAATTATGGGCCATGCTATTACAGGATGGGCATCTATGACATGCATAGTTTGTTTCCTTCCTTGGAGGAATACAGTTATTAAGTCTTGGAATTATAGGGCAATATGTGGGAAAAACATATATGGAGACAAAACATAGATTGCGATATATTATTAGCGAGAAAACATATGAAAGTGACAGTCGTGAACTAAGAAAGGACATATAAAATGACCGCTGATTGTCAAGGTAGTTGTTTTTAAGGAATAGTGAATGTTAACTTATATGAATAAAACATAAAAAGTGAACTAAAATTAGTCTATAATTACGATGGAGAGGAGAAAAGTATGAATGATATCATACAAATATAGAAAATGCGGCGATACAGAGAAATTGATATTCTCAGAGGTTTTGCAATCGTATTAGTAATACTTGGACATGCAATCGTTATATATCCTGTCAATTTAATGAATGTGGCATGGTGCAAAAGTGCATTTTCTTTTGTGATAACCTTACATATGCCCATTTTTTTCGGGATAGCAGGTTTTTGTTTTCATCAGAATAAGTCATATACATATATGGTAAAGAAAAAATTTGCAAGGTTATTGATTCCATATATAGTTTTCAATCTAATGGACATGTTTTGCCGGCTGGCATTTTCCGAATTGGTAAACAGACCAAGCAGCGTAAGAGATAGCATATATAAGATATTATTTCATGGTGGCGAATATTGGTTTTTGTATGTATTGTTTCTTATGTGTATTATATGGGGAACAGTTCAGGCATATATAAAGAAATATGCCTGGCTGCAAATCGTGGTTGGAATTGGAGCAGTTGGAATTAATCTGTTAAATATCTCCTTTGATTTTTTTAGAGTAGATTCTATTTGCAAGTATTTTGTATTTTTTTATGTTGGATTTTTGATAAAAATATATTGGGATCGTTTGGTGTACATGAAGAAAATACTGAAAAATGTGGGTATCATTTGTTTGATGAGCATAATATGGATCGGTATATTTGTGATATGGTATCAGAATGGGGAAAAAATTATTCCTGAAATATTGATTAGTTTTATTGGTATTTTTGTTTGTTTGATGCTTGCTGGAAAGATTTGTGATACAAGGTTAGGTGTAGCCTTGGCGGATGTAGGTAAATATTCGCTGCAATTATACTTAGTGAATGGTTATTTCCTGGGAGTTTCGAGAATCGTTCTTGTGCAGTTATTGGGATGTTCGAGTCCGGTTTTGATTGTAGTTGGAAATTTGGTGTTTGATCTGTTGGGAGCATTTTGTGTGATTAAACATTTGATGATGAAGATTCCGGTGGTACGTTTTTTGTGTGGGGAAATATAAAGTATATGTGTTTTGAGAAATAATTTGTGAGATATTTGCTGTAGGTGTAAACTATAATTCAACGGGAGATAATGAAAAGTAGGGGAGTGATGTGAATAATAAAAGGCAATGCCATTAAGCCAGTTGTTCGAAGTTTTGTTCGATAGCTCAGTTGTTGTCAAATATCCGATATTTTAAACTCAAAAAGCCAAAAACAGGTATGCCAAAAAGACAGATGCTGTCCATCTGTCAAAAAGAAGGATATTCAGTTGCAGAACTTACCGATATCCAAAATGAATTGCGCTGATTCCACGGAGAGGCCGTTGAAACTGCCGGAACCTGTCTTTCACTGCGTGGACATATTTCATCATCAGCCGGATAATATCGATGTGCCTTCCGGAATCCCTGCGCATGAAGAACTTTCTGGCTGTTTTTAATGCTGAAGAAAAGTCAAGTTCATAGAGATACTTGTTGCTGCCATCCCGTTTCTTTTTCCGGTTTTCTTCTGCCGCTTCGTTTGCGATAAAAATGCCGAAATTGTACAGAATCAGGCGGGAATAGATTTCCTGTTTTAGAAATTCCGGCTGTTTTGATCTTAACAACGCGAAACTGAGGTCAGTAATGACAGTTTAGCTAAGGTATCTATTTTGGTAAATCAACTTACATCTCATCTACACTTTGAATTATACAGGAAGCTATTTAAAAAGGAATGGGATGATATTCAGCCAGAAATGGACGTTATTCGTGCTATGATTGATGCTCGTATTGAACAGAATTTAACACAGAAAGAACTTGCAAAACGCACAGGAATTGATCAGGCAGATATAAGCAAACTTGAAAATGGAGTCAGAAATCCATCTTTAAAACTTCTGCAACGTCTTGCTCGCGGTATGGGAATGCAATTGAAAATTGAATTTGTACCAATGCAAACATCACGGAAGTAACCCATATGATATTGCTTCGATATTTTGAGTCGACATCCAGAGTGGTTCGGCGTGGAGTTTATACAGGATAAAAGATGATTTTTAAAATTAGGGACTCAACTTTCCCACCAGTAAATCTGGGGTGAACACTTGATTTTCAAGCAAAATAATTGAATAAATTCGTGTATTGACATAAAAAAGTACCTGATCTTTGGTACAATAAAGTCACCACAACAATAAAACTGTATGTATAGTATCACGAATTAAACAAAAGTGCAATGAAGTGTGAATTTGAACGACAAAAATGCAAACTGGAAAAGAAAAAGTGAATTTCTTTGTTCATGTGATAATTGAAATTAAGCTCTACAATTTTAAATGTTGAAATAGAATATAATAAATATTGCAAGAATGTTTGTTAGTTAGTATAATTAAAGAAAAAAATGGAAGGATTTGTGTTGGGGAGAGGGGGCTTATGAGTAAGCTGAAAGCAAAGAAATGGACTTTATTATATACAGAAATTAGTAAATTAGGAGAAGGCGGCAATGCAGATGTCTACCTTGTGGAGGACAGCAGGTCAGAAAAAAGATATGCATTAAAAGAACTTCGTAGTAGCAATAGAAGTGAAGAGAAAAAGTCCAGATTTGTCAGTGAGATTCAGATTGCTAGAGATAACTGTACTATAATACCTGGTATTATTCCAGTAATAGATTATTCTATGGAAGATTACTGGTATACAATGCCGATTGCACAGCAGATAATGGGTTGCGTAAATGGAATGTCTCTTGATGAAATCATCAATGGAGTTTTGCAGCTGTGTGAGACACTTGGAAGATTGCATGAAAAAGGGATACATCATAGGGATATTAAGCCAAGCAATATTTATTATTATGATGGAAGATTTTCGTTTGGAGATTTTGGGCTGGTGGATTTCCCAGATAATGATGATTTCACCAAGTCGGACAGAGGGTTGGGTGCGATATTTACGATTGCACCAGAGATGAAGAGAAATCCAAAACTGGCGGATGCAAGTAAAGCTGATGTATTTTCTCTTGCGAAAACACTGTGGATGTTTCTGAGTGACGATGAAAAGGGATTTGATGGAGTTTATGATTATCTGGATCAGAGCCATAGCCTGAGGTATGTGTCTAGATTTAAAAAGGAACATTTGGTTGAAATTGATGAACTGTTGAAAGATGCAACAGAAAATAATCCGGATTTAAGACCGGATATCCATGAATTTACTAAAAAGCTTTTACTTTGGCGTGAGATAGCAGATGATTTTGATAAATCCCAAAATAGTGACTGGAAGTTTTTGACAAAACAACTGTTCGGGAAAAATGTGCCGGGATCTTCTATATGGAGAGAGGTTGATGCAATCATTGATGTTTTGAATATTGTAGGCAGCACACCGGCATACAATCATATGTTGTTGTCGGATCGTGGTGGAACAGATTTTGCATATGCCAAGAGAGCATCAGAAGAGAATTGTATTTATCTTTACGATACGATGGGGATGTGCTATCTCGTAAAACCAAAGGCTTTATATTATGAAAGCTTTACAGAAGATTACAGATGGAGTTACTTTCGCTTGGATTTGCAGAATCTGTCACCGGTTATTGGAAGATATGATTACATAGATTATGAGTATTTAGTTGAAGATACACCGGGACATTATGTGGACGCTTCTTGCGCCCAATATGGAGTATATGATTATGATTCGGGAGAACCACTGCCGGAGGGGTACCATCTTTTGAAAAGGTATCTGGATGGAGTGTTCCTGTTTGCCTTGAAAAAAGGACCTTATAATGGAATATCCGGCACTTATGATGGACGTCATGGTATGGTATCTAATGATGAGTTCAGAGAGTATACAGGGTATCTGATGAAAATGTATCTGGCAATAAATGAAAGAGCAGCACATGATGAAAGATATACAGATTTGTCAAAGGAAGAATTAGATGACAGGATATTAAGAATTCCATTGTTTAATAAAAATCCTTTTGAAATATCTGCTTACGATGAGGGCGAAGAGAGTGATGATGAGGAAGTCAAAAGAGCACACGCAGAGGAAAATCTGATTGTTAAAAAACATGCATATATAAAAGAAAATTACACAGAGTGGGATTTCTCTGATGCATTTTCCGTGTCTGGTAATGCTCAGACAGAACCTATAGACTTCTTTTTTGAGTTTACCAGATCATTTACAGGGAATCTGTTTGAAATGATAAACAATGAACGTAGATGTATATGCCATGATGGTTTTATTAAAGAAATTTCAACTGATGATTTGAGGGAGTGTGCTGTTGTGCATGATCGTAAGCAGGCTATAACAATTTTGGAAAATATCAACAGGATTTTTGAGGATTATCTGAGCAAGGCAGGACTTGAAGAAATAGAGGATTATCATCAGTATTTTGAAATCAGCATAGGAAGAGATGGAACTCCAGAGCATTTATTTACAAAAACTGAGATTGAGACTCTGATGAGGAATGCAGATGACAGGCATCATAACAGGCTTGTTATTGATGGGAATGGCTATGCAAGGATTATTTCAGATGAAGAGAGAGCTTATCTGTATCCGGTATATATTGAAGAATGGAATGCCGGAAATAATTATGTTGGGAAATATTCTAAGCTTTATGCTTTGGATGACAGTTATAAATATTGTTTGTATGGATGGTATCGGTATTTGATTACTGGAAGAGGACAGTTTATTGATTATCTGCCAGAGAGAGTAGACGAAGCTGAACTGATAGAGCAGATTAAAGAGGTTTGAGCAGAAAGAAGGCATTTTGAAAATACAAAAGAGAGATTTTAGAAAAAAATTTAGAGATAAATATTATGAATACTATAATGAGAGCGCACCGATAAAGAAATCAAGACTATATACTGCGTTATTGGCAGGGGCATTATTTTTTTCTATGGTTGGATTGCTTTTAAATTTTTTGTACATTGTAATTGAGAAGGCAAGCATACATTTGGTGTATGTGGAACTTGCAGCTTATATAATAGCGGGTATTATTTTGGCGATTGGTGAGTCAAAAAATGTATGCAAAGATTATAAAAAGAAATTGTTAGAAAAAAGCTTACAGGCAATTGATAAGACGTTTAATGATAAATGGCATCCGAAAAATTTGTATTGTAAGGAAAAATGTATTGAATTGTTTAAAAGAGATTATAGTAAATCTTGGGGGTATTTGTTATCAAAGATAATTAATAAAACGGTAGCATTTTTGCTCACGATACTATTTTCTTTGATTACATACATATATCCAGGTGTGCATGATGTAGACTCTCGATGGGTTACATTATTTTTTATCGGCTTTTTGGTAATTCAATATTTGGGAGCATATATACCTAAAGTGGCAGAAAAAATAGCTGTTGATTATTTATATGACAGAGTATGCAATGATTACAAATATTACCTGGCCGAGCAATGTGTATATGGTGAAGCACAGAATGCATCAGGGGATGAAGATCAGAAGGTGATTGTGGATTCAAAAAAGAATATAGTTAGTATAGGAGTGGTACTTTTTGTTGTAGGTCTTTGCATTTTTCCGATGATTGTATGGGGGATTGGAGCATATTTTGACAATACGGCATTTGCGAGTACAATAATTACATATGCAGGAAGTATTATCGGTGGCGGTATCACATTGGCAGGAGTATATATTACGATTGTTGCCAATAACAGACAAAGAAGAGAGGATCTGACACTTCAATATATGCCTGTTTTAACAGAACGAGATTGTTTTGAAGAGGTGCCTGACACAATAAAATTTTTATAAAATAATAAATACGTGTATACGAATTGGTTGAAATATGATAAAATGCAAGGAAAAGGACGTTGAGAATAAATATAGATGAAGGAAAAATAAAATGAAGACGATAAGCGATAAGATATTTGAATTATTAAAAGAAAAAGGTATGAGTCAGAAAGAATTTGCCCAGAGGACAGGGATAGCAGAAAGTTCTATAAGTGACTGGAAGAAGAAACGAACAAATCCGGTTAGCGATAAGATATTGATTATATGTGAGGTATTAGGTGTCACACCGTATGAACTCTTGTCAGGAGCGGAGCATACAGGAACCAGAAGTAAAACAAATGAAATGTATGTATTTACAAAGGATACGGAACTGGGGATGCTCATAGAGACATATCAGCAATTAAGCGTAGAACAGCAGAAAAGATTACTGGGGTATATGGATGCACTGAAGGATTAAATTTTTGCGCAAGAATACGCATAAACGGATAAATTATGAAACAAGGGGTATGAAAAAATCGGAAGAAAAGAAAGAGAATGGTATCCAGGAGCAATTTATCATTTAATGGAAAGAGGAATCCGCAGACAGGAGATTTTTAGAGAAGAAACGGATTACTATATATTTATTGCAATATTAAAGAATGTAATGGAAAAATATGGAGCAAACCTGCATGCATATTGTTTGATGACGAACCATATTCATCTGTTATTGGAGACATATGAGGAGAAAGTTGGTAAGATCATGCAGAAACTTGCAGGAGATTATGCTAGAACATTCAATAGAAGATATGGATATAAAGGGCATTTGTTTGAGGATAGATATAAGTCATGTCTGGTTGAAACGGATGAATATTTTCTACAGACAAGCAGATATATTCATTTGAATCCAGTTAAGGCAAGGATGGTGTCGAATCCGGAGGATTATAAGTGGAGTTCATATCGCAGAATAATTAATCTATGTGATGATGGAATAACAACGAGTCAGAAAACATTGTCATATTTTGGAAACAAAAGCATATGGGGATACAGGGAATTTGTTGAAGATATAGCAAATAAATATGTGGTAACAGAAACGGAGATAAGAACAGTGATGGGGGAAGATGAATTATGGCTACCGTGGTAAAAAGTTTTGCAATACAGGGGATTGATGGGTATACCGTTGATATAGAAATAAAGACGCTGGAAGGACAACCGCTCATTAATATTATTGGGCTGGGTGACCTTGCAGTAAAAGAAGCAGCAGAGAGGGTACAGGCAGCAATTGATGAAACCGGGTATGTTTTTCCAAAAAAACGTGTGATAATAAGCCTTGCACCAAGCGATAAAAAGAAAAGTGGATCTCATTTTGATCTGGCTATGGCAATAGGGGTTTTACAGCAAAATGATGATATTGCGGCAAAAAGTCTTTCAGATTATGGGTTTATTGGTGAATTGTCTTTAGATGGCCGATTGCGGGCCTGCAGGGGAATCCTTCCCATGATCATAGCTGCAAAGAAAAGGAAAATAAAAAAGCTTATTGTTCCATTTGAAAATATAAATGAGGCAAAATTAGTTCATGGGATAGAGACCATAGGGTTGCATGATTTGAGAGAAGTGATTCAGTATGTAGAAGGAAAAAATATAGAAGCAGAGCAAAAACAAATGGTGATTATCAAGCCAGATGATAGAAATGAAAAGGTCATGGATTTTTCTGACGTAAAAGGACAAGCAGAATTGACAGAGGCGGTTATGCTTGCTGCCGCAGGTGGCCACAATATGTTAATGATTGGGGAGCCGGGCTGTGGAAAAACAATGGTAGCGCAGAGAATTCCTACAATATTGCCACAGATGACAGAGGAAGAATGTCTTGAAGTCACAAAGATATACAGCATTTCAGGAATCCTTGAGAATGGCCATTCACTAATAAAGAACAGACCTTTTAGAGCACCACATCATAATGCGTCCTTGAATGCTTTGATTGGCGGAGGAGTGAATGCACTGCCGGGAGAAGTTTCATTAGCCCATAATGGAGTGTTGTTTTTAGATGAACTGGCAGAATTTTCAAGGCGCACATTAGATGCGTTAAGACAGCCAATTGAAGATAAGAGGGTATGTATTTCGAGAGTGAACGGAACACATACCTTTCCATCTAATTTTATGTTTGTGACAGCTATGAATCCATGTCCTTGTGGTTATTATCCCAGTTCAAAGTGCAGATGTACGGATTATGAGATAATAAAGTACAGAGGAAAAATATCCGGACCTATCATGGATCGGATTGATATACAAAAAGAGGTAAAGCCGGTGAATTTTTTTAATCTGGAAAATCAGAAAGAGTCTCTATCATCTGCGTGGATTCGAGAAAAGGTGGAAAAAGCGCGTATGATTCAGCAGGAGAGATATAAAAATGAAAAAGGTATTAATTGTAATGCCCAGATGTCGACATCACTCATTCAGCAATTTTGTGTGTTAGATGAAGAATCATTAAAACTGTTAAAGCAGACAAGCGAAAAATATGGATATAGCGCAAGAGTAATACACAAGTTGTTGCGTTTAGCGCGGACAAGTGCAGATTTAGATGGAGAGGAGAGGATTCGACAGTTGGATATTGAAAGAGTGCTGTCATGCAGAGACCTTGATAAAAGCAATAGTAAGATGCTGGTGGTAAGTTAAATGAAGTTGAAGTATTGGTTATGGTTGACACAAATTCCGTATATCGGAGTGGTTACAGCAAACAAATTAATGGATTGTATGGGTGACCCGCAGGTGGTGTTCGAAGCGGATGAAAACACATTGCGGCAAACAGGAATATTGAATAAAAGACAGTTAAGGAACATAGTAGAAAATCATGACATGGTGTTGGCGGAGACAATTATAAATAATTGCAGGACTTTAGGGATATCTATAATGACAAAAGCAGATACATGTTATCCAGACAGGGCAAAATATTTCGATGATGCACCGATTGTTTTGTATTATAAGGGAACGCCAGAAAGAAAAAAACGTGCGGTAGGGATTGTTGGGGCAAGAAGATGTACACAAGAGACAAAGAAACAAGTAATTAAGATTACAAGTCAGTATGTTTCAAAAGGGTACAGTATTATAAGTGGTATGGCAAAAGGAGTAGATTCATATGCACATACTGTTGCAATCAATAATGATGGTTATACAGTAGCAATTGTTGGCAATGGCCTTGACATATGTTATCCAAGTGAACACGATAAGTTGATGCAGAAAATACAAAATAAGGGGTTATTATTATCGGAATATCCACCGGGAACTATACCAGCAAGATACCGATTTCCGCAGCGCAATCGTCTTATAAGTGCATGGTCGGATGAAATCGTTGTTATTGGTGCTGGAAAAGGCAGTGGTGCATTTATAACAGCAGATTATGGTGATAAATACGGACATAAGGTGTTGTATATGTGATATGGCATAAATAAAGTAAGTCTATTAAATGTGGTAAATTTTGGGTTTCCAACGGTGTTGTTCAACAATATAATAGCAAAATAAATATATAGGGGTATAGTTGACGAGAAAGCGATCATAAACGGGACACAAAAATAGAACAAATGTACGGGAAAATATCTGATACTGGAAATTTGAAAATGAAAAATATGCAAAAAATGATGAAAATGTTTGCCGGAGATAGAATGGCTTAGAAAATTTAGTTGTGGAAAATGGAAATAATAGATATAATATAGAAAAGAAGTAGTTTCCAAAAGCGGATAAGGGGCTTTATTACTATTTTGATAAATATATATTAGGTTATTTGAAATCTCGAAGGGGGATGGATCTATGACAGCATTAAGACGGAGTGCAATATTGGAATTGGAAAAGATACCGGAAGATAAATTGTCTTTTGTAATACAGATTATGCAAGGCGTAAATGGATTATATAATGATACAGATAAGGAGAGGGAAGAAGCGTTTGAACGATTGGAACAGTTACGAAAAAAGGGTACTGTTACAGATGATAAGGCAGAGTTAGCTTCTTATAGGGAAGAAAAATATGGCAGGTAAAATTTTGATTGATACTAATGTATTACTTGATTATCTTTTGGAAAGAGAACCATTCTTTGAGGACGCAAAGAATGTGATTTTGTTATGCATCAAAGGAAAAATAAAAGGATGTATTGCAGCACATTCAATATCTAATATGTTTTACATATTAAGAAAAGATTATACAACTGAGGAACGCAGGGAAATATTATTCAATCTATGCGAAATCTTTGATGTAGAGGGTATAGATAAGATAAAACTATTATCTGGTCTCGTAAATGATAATTTTTCTGATTTTGAGGATTGTCTACAGATGGAATGCGCAAAGAGTTATGGGGCAGAATATATTGTGACAAGAAATGTATCGGATTATTCTGTATCAAATATAAAGGCAATTAAGCCAAGTGATTATTTAGGATTACAAAAAAGAGGTGCCTAAACAAAAGCCAATGCCATTGAAGCCAGTTGTACACAGCTTTGTTTGATAGCCCAGATGTTGTCAAAGAAAATGTCAAACTATTGATAATTAGCATTTTTGTGAAAGAGGCAATTGAGGTTGCTGAGGGTGGATTTCTTGTTACAATGGGAATCACACTGACTTATCCTTGCACCGGATATGGATATATTCGGTTTGACAAATGAGAAGAAGGTATTGCAAAAAAGGTAATCGAATTTAAGGAAAAGCCGGATCTTGCGACAGCGGAGAAGTATGTTGCAAGTGGAGAATATGCATGGAACAGTGGCATGTTTGTATGGAAAGCTTCTGTGATTTTGGAACAGTTTAAAGAATTTCTTCCAGAGGTGTATGCGTGTCTGGTGAAAATTGGGGACGCGATGGGAACTGACTCAGAGATGGAAGCAATCAATGAAATTTATCCGGTTATTCCAAGTATTTCTATTGATTATGGAATCATGGAAAAGAGTGATATTGTGAAAGTTATTTCTGCGGATATGGATGGAGTGATGTCGGAAGCTGGGACAACCTTGGGGTGCTTCATGATACGGATGCCTATGGTATTTGGTAGTCAACAGATCGAATTGGAGAACGTGAGTATCGGTATCAATTGCATTATTTCCTGGATCTGAATTATGAAGAAGATGAGATATGTAGAAGTGAGACTAGGACAGTTACATTAAATCTGGTGGAAGATTGATCGTATTGGCCGAGATGATGGGGGATACATATGAAAATGAAGTATAGGATAAAAGAGGTAATGCAATTTTTGAATTTTGCTTTTTATCCCCAAATAACATTGATTGCCTGTGCGGTTATTTCGGTGATTGTTGTTGCTATACTTGGAATTGTGATGGCATTCATACCGCAAGATTCCGGTAGTTATAATATGGTGTATGCTTTGACGACAGGTGCGATTGCTTCCTTTTTCGTTACATTTGTTGTGGAAATGTCTAATAATTACAGGCATAATAAGCTGGCGTGGTATGAGTTGCAGGACTATTATTCGGCAGTTATGAAATATGAGAGTTATAAGCAGGTCATGATGCAACAAACTCCGCACCAGAGGGCAGAGAAGAAAGCATACGATGAGCTTGTAGCAGCAGGTGGGGTAGAGGATAAAGCAGCACCGAAAGATATTATACAAATAACATGGGAACGATTACCGGATTTGATTTCGATTCTGAGAAGGACATACAATGATAGAAAAGAATTTCTGAGTGATGCAGAAATCGAGGAAATGCAAATAATTTTTTCGTATTATGAACAGATTCAATTTGTTATACGGGAGCGTGTTATGATGTCTCCGATGTTGTATGATGCACTTAATCATCCGGATGAAGAGTATTTGAAGTCGATCTATCCAGCGGATGTTATAAAAAATATGCCTGATTGGATAAGACATCACCTATCCAGTGAAGAAAGCCAGAAGGCATGTGATCGATATGCAGATGCAATTCTTGCGGATTCGTTTTTACTTTCAGAATTTATGAAAAACTACGATATATCACAGAATGGGCTTGATAGATATCAGGATGAGATAGATCGCATGGAAGAGGCAGAAGCGGATGAGCCGGAGGATATTGATTATGATGAAGTTGATTTTTCGGAACCGGATGACGAGGAAACATTTCGCGTACAGAATGAAGAATTTGACAGACAGATGGAATTGGAGCAAAGACCGTTTGTGAGCTGGCAGTTAAGCCAGTGTTGTTTGGATATAGCGGAGAGCCTGGATGTTCTTGAGAAGAGCATACGTAAGAAACCGTATTATGGAATGATGATGAAGCATTATCATGATTGTGCAAGAGAGCCGCTTGACGATACGATATCCATGTTATCGTATGAGCGTGAAAAGCGGAGATTAGATAAAAAACTTGAACGGCAGAGAACTGCTGATAATGCGAAGTAGATATAGCTAAAATTTCATTTTAGGTTCTTTGAAAGTTAATAAATTATTTGTTGTGGTTTCGCTCGTTTTCGTATACAATAACATAGGCAGAATAAACATATAAAAGCATAAATAAATGATGCAGCTGAGATTGAAGAGGAAATCGTGATTCCATCGCACAAACGGAAAAAACGCACCGGGAAAAGGGAAGAAGATCTTTCTAATTTCGAAGTGACAGAAACAATCGAATATAAACCATTGCGATGAAACCAGGATCCAGGTGATTGATGAACCGGATCAGAAAGGATCATCTCAAAACCGGATGATCTAAATCGGCTTTTGCCATGGTCAGATGAATTACCGGAAAGATTTCGAATCAAAAAGAAGAAATAAAATGTGCCGCCCTGATGGGCGGCTTGTTTTGAAAATCAAGGTACGGATGATTACCTACTTACATTTATTCAAGGTGAGAAAATGGATGACAAGATACTTGAAGTAAAGAAAGAAATGATGCGTATTGCAAAAATGAAAGATTTGCCGCGAATGGAAAGGCATGAATTGGTAAAGAAACGGAGTGAAAGACTGTCGGAAAGTGAACGAAAGTTATTGATCGAAGAGTGCCAAAGAGATTATGAATCCTATGATAGAATTGGAGATATCAGAGAATTATTCACTTTTTTCTTTGCAGGTATTAGCATGATTTTATCCGTTTTTGCCATTTTTGCAAATAATAAAGATGTAAGCGAGGAAAGCTTGGCTTCTATGTTACTAATACTTCTTATATTTATTGTTGTCACGATTGCTTTCATTGCAGTAATCCAGATCTGGCGAAGTAGTGGTTTGAATATTACTAAATACATGATTGATGTTTTAAAGGAGAAGAATTAAGAGGGGATAGTCCATGCCTAGAATGTCAGCAGCAAATTTGAAAAAATAGAATAAAATATTAAGACGGTCAAAAAGTTTAGTCCCAAAAGTTTAGGCTAAACTTTTGAGACGGATGGAGAAAGTCTATAAAATCTCAAACAGTGCTTTGGAATCTCGGAGAGCAGTAACTCGGAGTAGTGATAAAAATTTAGGTAGTTGGCTTTCGTAGTCTCAACAATATTGTAGATCATTGCTCTCCCTGCCAAGCTTATGGTAGACCTGATAGCCGACTGTAATTAGAAAATATATCCTGACACTGTATCTGGATGCAGAATCGTATTATTTTATTCCGGAAAGTACGCTTGTGCCTAAAGGAAATGAAGAGTATGACGAAGCGGAAGTGGCTGGATATATTGTTAATATTATTGACAGCTACAGGGATGGTTGGTGTTCTGAATTGGAAGCATATCTTGGCGACGATGTGTATGAGGCTTTTTTAGATGACCTTCCGTCTGTAAATATTGATGATGAAGATTGCTTTCATGATGTTTACACCAATGAAGATCCGTCAGAGCATATATTGAATACTTTTGTGGGCGTAAATGTGTCCGACGGCACACTGTGGGAGGTGCAAACCGCACTTTAAATTCTGTGGAAATACCTCCCAGACTGTGCAGTCCTGTAGGTGACCGCAGGCTGTCGCCGGTACGACCGCACAGTGTTGTAGGCTTGTTTGAAAGGCAGATGAACGTAAGCGATGTATAATCGCACGGTTTGTCGCTACCAACTTTTCATGAGATAATCACTTCAGGAGTGAGTATCTTTCTGGATCAGCTGTATTTGTAGTTGGAGCCGTTCGCTCTAACTGTGATTGATTCCGGTTGAATTCACTCTGAATAACCTTTAGGAGTGAATTACTATGAGTTCAAAAAGACTGCACTACTCTGATGAAAAGTGGCTGGACATGATTAGCGAATGCCGGTCAAGCGGGCTCTCTGACAAGGACTGGTGCATGGAACACCAAATCGGAATCAGTACTTTTTATTACCGTGTCAAACGACTTCGCAATAAAGCATGCAGTATTCCACCAGCTGCTGTCGGTGCCGTGATTCCCTGCTTATCAAAGGAGCTCTTGAATATCTGGAGCCGATTTACAGCCGGCTGCATGAGGAACTCTGAAGAAACCTCATTCACGCAGACGAAGTTCCATGTCAGGTATTGCATGAGGATGGCCGAAAGGCAACTCAGAAATCCTACATGTGGATTTATCAAAGCGGAAGCGATGGGAAGCATCCAGTGGCACTGTATGAATATCAGCCAGGCCGGGCAAGCGTCTATCCGATTGAATTCCTGAAAGGCTTTCATGGAATGATACAGTGCGATAGTTATGCGGCATACGGATGCATTGAAGATGTAATTCTTATCTGCTGTCTGGCTCATGCCCGTCGTAAATTTTTTGATGCCGTTCCAAAAGGAAGGCAAAAAAGAATCCGGCTTCTGGATATCAACTCGGAGCAGGCACTGGATGAACCCATTTCTACAGAGGAAGATGAAAATCTGCTTCCTGCTGAAAAAGGAGTCGTCTTCTGCAATCGTCTGTTCTTCAAGGAACGTTTGTATAAGGAGTTATCTCCGGAAGACAGAAAAGCAAAACGTCTTGAAGAAGAAACACCAATCTGGGATGAATTCTGGTCCTGGATTGACACGCTGGATCCATCTGGAGGAAGCAAACTGGAGAAAGCGGTTAAGTATGCCTTGAATCATAAGGAATCGTTAATGAATTATCTTCTGAATGGAAGATGTGAAATTTCAAACAATTCCGCTGAGCGAAAGGCAAAGGTTTACGCCACCGGGCGTAAAAACTTCCTGTTTCACGACTCTGTTGACGGTGCGAAAGCAACCGCAATTGTTATGAGTCTTGTGGAGACAGCAAAAGCAAACAACCTGAATGCTTACAAGTATCTGCACACCCTGCTTCTGTATATGCCGGACTACAAAAATGAGCCCGCAGGCATAGAACAGCTGCTACCGTGGAGTACATTTGTACAGGATAAGTGTTCCGGAATCATAGATGATAGCCTGGAACTTCCAGAAAATCGTGGGAACCTGCCAATTTAGGGTTTCCTGGTTCGGATACCCGTGTGGTTATTCATCGCTTACCTTTGGTGTCTTGGTAAGCAGCATACGCATGTACATGAGCCTCTATCCAATGATTGGATTTCATGTCAGGAAAGGCTTCTGCATAGGAATACAAGCTGCATGGAAGTACCGCAACAAATATATATGCAGGTATGTCGCTGCCACTGGCAACGTCATAAACATGAATGGTATCGCCAACCCAGTCAACTTCCATAGTTTCACCGGGTTTACGTTTGATTCTGAGCGTTGCTTTCTTTGATGCGGCATAAGCATGATACTTGTCATTAAACTGTGTGTGCTGGTACGGAATCGTATGCTCTTGCTCACACTTGGTACAGTATTCTGCCCATAAGAGTGAAAGCGTTACACCGGGCTTGGCAAGCTCGTTGTAAATATACTCAAAATCTGGGAGCCTCCTTCCTTCATTATTGCCTCTGTCCGGGTAAAACAGATGCTCGATGTCAGTGTTTGACAGTGCATCAGGGATAGGTCATCCCAGAGAATGTGTTTCTGCAAGCCTAAGTACTTCAGAAACCGTGTTGCGAGAGCAACCTAAACTGTTAGCAATGGCAACATTGCTAAACTCCAGACTTTTTAGTCTGATGATTTCTCGATAATCCGTCATGGTTATCGACCTCCTGTAATGAATTTACACATTTTCATGTGCATGGATTCATTATAGGGGATTGCACTCCTAAGCGGAAATGCCTGCTCTGAAATATCGGAAAAGGGTGCTCTGAAATATCGGAAAAGAGTGCACTATTCAAACGGAATATACACCCCAAGAGCCTTTAGGGCTACTTTGGACTGGAAATTCAGGATTATGGCGTTGACTGGTTAACATTTTATTATGTTATTCAATGATGTTAGTTTTTATAACGTTCTCTGTATTAATAATACAGTTGAAAAAATCTTTGGTTTTGATGCGGATACTCGCAGAATTGGAGCCACTGCCCATTACCACATATTCGGTATTGATTCGATCTACATTAAGTAGATAAATCATTTCCTTGCGGTTTTGTTTTTTCTTTAAATCCGTGATTACCGTAAGTGGGGATATGGTTCCTTGATAGAATCTTCTAACCACAGATGGCTCAGGAACCAATTCAAATCTGGTATGATCGAATGCCACTTGTTCATTATATGGTAGAATGGCATAGATCCATGTGTTTTGATTCTCTTTTCGATCCCTATTCTGTAAAATAACAGTTTTTAGAAGCGTGGCGTTAGTTACTGGAATGTCATTTGCTTGAAGACTCCGACGCAAACTTTTTGAATCAGGAGAAAGCAAATGAGTGATGGAATCAAAAGGAATTCCTTTGTTCTGAAGATAATCAAGCACCATAGATTGGTCGGTAGGAATGTCTTGATAAATTCTTTTATGAGCAATCAAATTAATTAATTGTCCATGAGAGCCTTTTTTTGCATACAATTTATCAGCTTCACGAATCTCATCCAAAATCTCTTGTGAGTATTCACCGGGATCAATTAGTGCAGAGATATATGGATATGTGGACAGACTAATTCTACCCTGATCAAAAAATGGTAGGAAAGCCGACAGGAAGTTTTCCGGAGAATATGCTTTTAGTCTTTTTAGCATGGAGTTATGTTCGTCGGTTGTATGGGTCCAGTAATCAGCAATATATGTAGGAGCGATTTCAAAACGCTGATCATGAATATGATGTTTATTTAGAACAATAGCATCCTTATTATACACGGATATGAACAGGGTTCCGTTTTCTGACAGCCAGTTATAAGCATACCGGATAAAACGAGTCAAATTGTCAATCTGACTTCCAGCACCATATCCTATGACAAGCAGATTAACTTTTCCGTTAAGCTCTTCAGGGTACTGGTGCATCATATATTCCGGATTCAAATGACAGAAGCGTAAGGACACATTCTCAGGAAGATAACGATGCTTAGATTTTTCTTCAAGCGTACTCATAACGTGGTAAGCATTTTGTGAGGCAGTAAGTAAAATAACTTTTTCGCAACGTTCAATAATGTTAAGTGTTGTGAGTGAGTTTGGAGAACATATTTCAACCACAAGAGGGAGTTTTTCTTCTTTTGAATTTAAGATTTTATCTACTTCTTTCGCAACCTGCGCCCGCTCGTAATAAATTGTGTGTCTGGATAAATACGAATATTGGCAGATATCCTTGAGTAATGTGTGTGTGGCATAATGCTCGAAGTTACGTTTGTTGGTACGTTCCCTATACGAGATCAAAATTTCGTTCAAAGTTTTTTCAGCTGTTTCGTCATCTTTTGCTCGATCGAGTTCCTTATGAAGTTTTTCACGATAAGGAACAAAGATAATTTCATTACTTATAACGGCAAGATAAGACATCAGTTTCTCAAAAATCAGCTGTGCATATTTGTGGCAATCAATAATTTGAGCAAACTTTGCGGTATCCTCCTGTAGAAGTTGTAATCCCTGAATCGAAAGCTGATCCAATGTTTCGCGCGTTATAAATTCAAAAAAAAGATTGTGCTTTTCCATTAATGCCAATTGAACAGGAAATGAAACTGATCTTTTGTCTATATCGGTAACGAAAAGAATCATACTCAGGTTGTTTGAAACCTTTAAACGGTCTATCATATATGAAAAATAACTGAATTTACTGGTATCTGAATAATCTATAGAATAATTCGACAATAAGATACCAACGTGATATGTATTGGGGAATTTCAAAATTAAATAGTTAAGTTGACTAACCCCATGAATTTGCGATGATGTATATCTGGAACTATAGATCAAAGGAGCATAAGCAGGTTCGAATCCATTTTCGGTGTCATGGATAACCTGTTCACTGACTTGAAAATAATCTCTAAAGGGGGAAAGCAATACTTTAACCTTTTGAATAATATTTTCGGTACCAATTCGATCCTGCAAATAGTGTCCTTCAGAAAAATCAAGCAGTAATAGCTGTTTTATTATGGTTTGGATTGGTTTATTATCATCAAATACTTCCTGTACATATTCCCTAATTATACCATTTTTTTCCAATACGGACAGTGCATATTTGGAAAAATCGTCGAAATGTAAGGAGATTTCGTTCTGTAAAGCATTTACGACAGCATTAAAGTTTCTGGTTTGCACACGTTGATTCTTTTGATCAGACCATGCTTGCAGTGATTTTATATCTTTATCGGTTTTCCTTTTTAACTCATAAAATGACATTTCTTTCTTTTCATAGAAATATTTCAGAATAATAGAAAGAAGCAGTTCTTTTGTGATTTTCATGATTAATTCTCCATAAGGTAAACAACAGTTTCATATAGAGTATATCATATAAATATAAAAATGTGTCAAATTTATCATTAAAATAGTGGAATTTAGTGGAATTTGTAATTATTATAAATAATAAAAATCCCTTTAATAATCTCTTACAATCCCTGTATACATATGATAATAAATAGATATGAGAAAAAAGGAGGGCGAGTAGATATGAAAAATATTAAGTTTAAAGAAAGTTTTAATAATTGTCGTGCATCAATTTATAAACCTGAAACAAGACAGTTCTTATTGTCAAGAATTGCTGGAAGCGAACAGGAAACGGATATGTCTGTTCCTTCTAATTGTGATGGCTATGGACGTATCCATCATTTTAGACGTAATGTTGATAAATGGGTACAAGATCCGTTGCCAAATGATCCAGCATGTAAAGCACTGGAAATTCCTTATACTGATCTGCTTGAGGCACAGGTATTTCAGCTTGCATCATGTAATGTTCATTGTTGGTATTGTTTTGTACCGGATGAGTTGAAGCGTGGGAGACTAGTTAATGCGAAATGGTTTACAGCTGAACAGATGGTTGAGTTGTATAAGAAATCAGATACTGGCATTAGAGTAATTGATTTGTCAGGAGGAAACCCAGAATTAGTACCAGAATGGACTTTAGATACGATGAAGGCTCTCGAAAGGAATGAGCTCCAAAATAAAGTATATCTGTGGACTGATGACACGTTGACCACTGACTATGCTTTTGAGCATCTTTCTAAGGACGAATTAAGTTACATGGCGTCATACAGAAATTTTGGTAAAGTTGGTTGCTTTAAAGGTTTCGATGCGCATTCATTTGCTTTTAATAGTAAACTTCCAGAAGGCATGTACGAGAAACAGTTTGAACAGTTTGAAAGATATGTTGATATGGGATTAGATATTTACGGCTATGTGACATTAACCTCTGATAACTATGATGATATTGAAGAGAAGATGGGGAAATTTGTAGATCGTTTGCAAAAGATTCATCCAATCCTGCCGTTGAGGACTGTACCTCTTAAGATTTTTATTTTCACACCAACTGGTTCAAGAATAAATGATTGTTACAGAAGGGCACTTGAAAATCAGACTCGTGCTATTAAAGCATGGGAAGTTGAGCTTTCAAAACGTTATTGTGAAGAACAGCTTGCCTGTAGAATTTCAGATAACACATATTAAAATGAAGCAAGGAAGGAGATTACCATGGTAGTTGATAACAGTTCAAAGTTTATGAGTCAGATGGATGATACTGTCTTAACTTTAATGGATGATTATGATGACTTTTATATGATTATGAAGAACAATCATGGTATTCATCCAATAGACCTTCAGAAATCTATCAAAAGACTATACAGCGCAAACAAAATCCGAAAATCGAAATACATTCGAATAATGGCATCGGCATCAAACACGAATATTCATGGTTTTGAAGATATGCCGGATGTACTTCCAGTTCCTCATATGCTGGATTATGACTGGCGATTTAGCCGTCAGGGACTTGAGTATATGGCTAATTCCGTTAAAAAAATCATAAAAAAGAAAAATGCAGTGGTTGTTTTCCTTGGAGCTCCAACATTATTTAGATATTGCTATAATAAATCTTTTTTACATGCAAAACTGGTACTGGTGGATATTAATGCGGACAAGCATTCTATTGGAATTGACTCAAATCGTGCATTATGCATTAACTGTAATTTAAATGGCTCCTGTACAGAACTTCTTTCAATTCATGCAGATATTGTTGTGATGGATCCTCCATGGTACTTAAACTATTACCAGCTCTTCTTTGATAGAGCTGCTATGATGAGTAACCTGGATACTCAGATCATGTGTGTTATGCCGCCAAAGTTTACCAAGGCAAAGACAGAGAGTGAAACCTACTCACTGGTGGAGATGCTCAGGAAGGATTATGGCTTTGTAAAAAAGCATTATTTCATTGGCGTAGTAACTTATCATACCCCGCCATATGAACAGAATGTTTTAAAGGCAAATGGAATTTGTTGTAATCCTGAAAATTGGAGAATCGGTGATCTTCTTATTGTTGAAAAGGTGTATAATGTTATTACCACATGTACACATGATTTTAGTATTAAAGAACCTGAATGGGATGAAGCATGTGTAAACAACATCCGTATCAAATACAGAGCATCTGAAAGCAAGATTGATAATTATAACATTGAGTTAGAACATATTTTCAATGATGATATTTATCCATCTGTGAAAAGAAGCTTTGGTGGGAAGAGAAGCTTCAATGTTTGGACCAGTGGCAACCGCGTCTTCTGGTGTAATAATATGGCGGTTTTAAAAATGATCCTGCGTAACATTGATAGAGATATCTTTGAAGTTATTGTGGAAAATGGCTATAGAATTCCTAATAAGAAAGAACTGGAGCAGCTTGAGAAAATTCAGGGAAAGATTCTAGATGTAATATGTCTTGAAGCGGTGGAATATGGTTCATCATGGAGGGTTGCAATATGATTGATAAAGGAATGATTCTAACACAATTAACTCATCAAATTAAAGCATCTGGAGACCAGTATTGGATCTCAAAAATTGAAGTTCTTTGTGACAGCCATATTCATGTGGCTGTCATGGTTGAGCCTTATATTACAAAAATTATGAGAGGGGAAAAGATCATTGAATCTCGATTTTCACAGAATAAAATTGTACCGTGGAAGCGAGTATTTCCTGGTGATATTATAATTATTAAAAGGTCTGGAGGCGGTTTTGAATCTGTTTTTGAGGCTGGCGAGGTGATTTCAAGGGAGATAAGTTCTCCGGCTGATGTTGAACAAATAAAAGCGAATTTTAATGATCGTCTGTGTATAGAAGATGATTGGTGGGAAAGAAAATCAAAAAGCAGATATGCTACTTTGATTTCAATAACACATCTGTTGAGGTTCAATCCATTTGTAATCAAATTTAAGAATCGCCAGGCTTGGGTGGAGTTATACCAGCCCAATCAGGATAATAAAGAACTAGCTTCGAAGGGAAGTATAGGAGATGAGGAAACTTCAGTTGCTTCAAAGATGATGCAAGCACCAGTATATTGTATTTCTGGAAAAATTGGAAGTGGCAAAACAACAATTGGTAAAATGATAGCAAATGAAATTGGTGGTATACACGGTTCAGTAAGTGATTTCTTGAAAGCTGAGTTGAAAAAACAAGGTATTACAGCGCCAACAAGAGAACAATTGCAGGATCTTGGGGCAACCTATATTGAAAATGGGTGGGTTGAATTTGCATCTCAAACAGTGAAATATATTGGACGCAAGAAGGAAATACCTTTTGTAATTGATGGAATTCGCCATATCAATTTTTTAAATGCGATGAAAATGATATGTTGGCCTGCACCTGTTTACGAAGTTGTTCTTCATGCTAATGACGATACTCTTCAGCAGCATCTCTCTATTCGTGGAGCTGAAGTATTTGATTCTACACATCGCGCTGAAGGAGATCTGGAAGGACTTCTCGCAGCTGCAGACATTGTGATAGACATTGATGGGAAAGGAAAAGAAGAGGTTTTGAAAGAATTCTTAATTAAACTTCCTGATGCAACAATAATATCAGATGATAATTTACCTCTTTGTAAAATTCGTGAATTTATTAATTTGTTTAACAAAGAGCGGAAGTGGAAATCGTATCACAATGCGAAAGACTTGGTTATAAGTATAAATATAGAAGCATCGGAACTATTAGAAATCTTCCAGTGGACGGATAAGAAGACTGAGCCGTCTCTTGAAATGATGGAACGTATAAAAGAAGAACTGGCAGATGTTTTGATATATAGTATTGATTTGGCCAATGCTTACGATATAGATATGACTCAGATGATTATGAATAAGCTTGTAAAAAATGCAGAAAAGTATCCGTCTAAATAAGTGCTTGCGCGAGGTGGACTTTATCTGATGGGCATAACCCTTTGAAAACACAGTCTAAATAAAAGGGTATTGCGACATAGTAAATTATGTCGATAAGTTTGTCTGCTGTTCCTTTCTCATAAAAATGAGTGCCGAATGCGTGTCGGAATGAGTGACATGTAAGCCGATGTTCCCATTCAAGCCGGTCTTCGTGTGCGTGGATATGTCTGGAAAGATAAAAGGTATCAATCGGTTTTTCGGAATCAAACTGTTTCGGAAAAAGCCAGCCGGTCGCTTTATCATATGCATACCAGTATTCGGTCAGCATTTGAAGCGCATTTTGAGAAAGAATGGCATATCTGTCAGAACGGTTCTTTAAGCGAGGGATGTAAATACGCATCTGTTTTCGTTTGATATGCTCATAGCGGGGGTGACATACCTCCCCGATACGCAGACCGGAGAAATACATGACAGTGACCAACGTTTTTTGCTTCAAATCCGGCATTGTGTGTGGAAATGAACTGCCAGACTTCCTCTTTAGAAGGAACAAAAGGAATATAGGTATCGAATTTACGAAGTGAAGCTGTGTGGAATCCCATGGTCTATGTAAAACATAAATGGTAAAGAACCGTAGCTGCGAAATAGCCGTATTTATGGTTCTGTCATTCAGCTGTCTGGTTTTTTGAAGCCATTTGATATAGTCACGGAGTTCCTGCCAGGTAACATCAACAGGATCTTTACGAAGGACATCAGAAAGATATCCGAGATAAGCAAGAATGTAAGTGCAATAAGATTTCATGGTGTGGTCAGTAAGACCGCGGCGAGAGATCATTTCTCGATAAGAATAAAAGTAATTGTCCATAATGGAACCTCCTAAAATGAATCGATTGTAAGTAAAAAATCAATTCAAAAAAGGGGGTGGACGAATAAAAAAACAAAATATGTAGTTGGTGAATGAATCAAAAAGTGATAAATTAAGCATGGTAGTGTTTTTGATTATGTTTAATGTTGTTTTGTGGTGATTCAACAATAAAACATAAAAGAAAAAAACACTACTTTTTTTGAGAAAACTAGAAGGTAGCAAGAAATGTAGCTGACTTGAAAAAGTAAATTCCAGTGCAGGGGTAAATTCCACCACGCTTTAAAA
>OKSD01000268.1_pt1 | contig 57442 bp, 85 predicted proteins | sample 1601221 | NCBI WGS metagenome assembly OKSD01 (sample SAMEA3541550, study PRJEB24748) | human gut metagenome | biome: human gut; feature: human-associated habitat; material: faeces | place: China | collected 2012
GGAACGTCTTGTAGGAAATTGCTAACGTCAGATGTGTTAGTGTCATAATCATCTATCATGGATTTAATGAACTCAAGCAAACTCATTTCTTCTTCATTGTATTTGAAACATATCCAGGGAACTTTATTCCATACAAAATCTTTAGTGACTTCCTCTTCGTATGTTTCTTCAATTTCATTTCCTTCCTCATCCTTTATAGTTCTTGTTTTTTGTTCCATAGTTTTTCCACTAAAATAAGGACGAGGATTCGGTTCAACTTGCTTAATACCATTTTCGTCTATATATTCGGTACGTACTAACTTTAATCCTGTAGTAGTTTGCTCATACTTCCATATGCCTTCATTAGTGAAGAATTCAACATAGCAAATTTGCTTTGGTTCTCCTTTGACTCCATAATCAATAATACTATATGACCTTGCTACAGCATCTAATTTTGTATGCTCATCATCTGCCCAAAAAGGTTTGATTTCCTCAGAAGGTACAGTCCTAAAGCTTAGCTTATTATTCTCATCATAATATACATATAACCATGATTTCCCTTTTATGATAGCTTCCTTGCCTCTATTTTTGATTATGCGATTTAAGTCTTTATTAAAGTAGAATTTCAATTCTTCTTCAAATTCTTTGTTTTCCGTGCTAATGCTCAATGGCTTACTAAATATGTAGTTTACCTTTTGTCTTGTCAATTTATAGAAAAATGGATGTAGCAATTTAGTATTAGTCAAATATGGGTCATCTTCCAACAAGCCATCAGATGGAGTCTTTCTTGTCCTATCTATAATATCCGCCTTGTTTTGGAAATACCTATCTGCTAAAAGCATATTTTTATATTCCTCTGTATTTTTCCACGCAGTAATCACGGAATAAAGGAATGCTTCTTGTGGTTGTCCATAATTGCTTAATCTCTCAATTTTGCTATATGTAAGTAATTGCTGTAAACTAACATAAACAGGAGCAAATTTAAATATATCCCCTAATGTATTATTAATCATTTAAATACTGCCCCCTCTACTATATCAAATAATCTTTTGAATTCATTTGGTTCATAACATTTATAGCTTTCCCCATCATATACAACATAACAACCCTGACCTACATCCACAAGCCCTTTATTCATCGTAAATATTCGCAATAGTATATCTCCATTTTTACGTATAATAGCTGCCCTTTGCTTTTTAAACAAATCAACTATCCATACTGGGTCCTCTACTTGATTAACATCACCAGTCCATTTAAAAGCTTCCAATACATTTTGCTCTTTTTTAACAACAAACATCATTGACTCCTCCTTAATTCCATCTGAATGTCCCTCTATTAATATCATCACATGCATACCGCATTGCGTCCATTAAGTGATTGTATTCATCTACTGGTCTATTTAATATGTCATCAGTCTTAGTATCAGTTGCCCATACATAATTCTCTAATTCCATTTTTGTATTTTTGCATTTTGGATGAACAATGATGTCATAATCCTGTAATCTTTGTATACCTGATTCGATAGTTCCCTTTTTAGCTTCCTTTGCTCTATGAAGCCCTAGAATTTTTAATTCATTAATTGTTCTAGGATCGTGGTCACATTTGATTAATTGATTGTGGAAGCCTTTATATTGTATCTTTTCAAATATTTGTCTATTGTTCATGCGTGGAGCATAAAACTCATCAAATATGTATATTTTTCTTAATTTTGTACTAGCTAACAAAGCTATGAATGCTGTAGGGTCTATGGAATAGCCAAAGTCTAAACCGAACTTAGGAATAAACAAACTCTTTCCTTTGCTATCCTTAGAATTTAGAATGCTTACCCAATCAAATTCTTCCTCTTTCCAATTTTCGTATACTTGCCCTGTAGCAATGCCCCAATTGCCTAATCCTTCGATATTATATCTACGCGGATTACGTTTTCTCATATCCTCAAATATTGCTATATCATCTTCACCTAAAAATTCATTGCATTTGTATGTAGTAGTAATAGCAAGTATATTTCTTTTTACTTTATCTGGCATACTCTCTAAATCAAAAAATCGACGCTTAATCCAAGTTCTATCACTCCAGGGGTTAAACGTCAATATATGCTGTTTATATAATGGCTTCGGCATATCACCACGAATACTCATATCAACTTTATTAAATGCTTCCTCTGATGCTACTTGATATGCCTCTTCCCACCATACCCAACAGAGGTAACCATCTGCAGAAGTAATGGATGTTATGCTGTCAGGGTCATCAATACCTCTGAAGATGATTTTTTGTCCGCTAGGCCTATATTCTAATTCTAAGGGACTAAATCTTACCTTCCACAGATCAGCTACTCCTAAATAGTTCAATGCCCAGCGTAATTGAGCAAATGTACTTTCTTTATTCGTATTATAATGCTTTCTGATAACTAAGCAGTTCGGCTTCAGGCCATACATGTGGTAGTACTTCATCATATTGTAAGGAATTCTGATGCTCGTATTGCAACTCTTCTTACTCCCTCGTCCTCCCTTAATCGCCAAGTACCTACCCTTAAAATTCCATATATCACCATACCCTCCACCTATCATCTTAGCTATATTTATCTGTCTACTACTGCTCTGCTCCATTATTTTTAGCCCCTTCTACTTCCTCTTTTCTATTCCACTCCTTATAGAGATATATTCAAATTTATCGACTATATTAGTCTTTATATTTAAACAAAAGGACTTTATTTCCTTTGCAGATTTTGCGTTTTTCCTTTGCACATATCACAGTTTATACCAGTTATGCAAAGTTCCCAGAATAAATCCAATAAGCATACCAAGCCAGAATATTGAATTAATTAGAATTGGTTTTATTTTAGCGAATACTTTCACCAACTTCTCCATAATCAGGCTCTCCTTCCTCAATAATCAAATCTTTGATTTTGCAACCGAAATATTTAGCTATCATTTGTAAAGCATCTATTCTACAACCATTGTAAGACTCCAAATAACCAGAATGTGCTCTAGTCGTTTTCATATTTTCAATGCTCCAAATAGTATTTACTGACAATCCTACTTTGTCAGCTAATTGCTGTTGTGTTAAATTAGCCGCTTTTCTTAATTTTCTGACTCTAAACTTTACTCCTGTAAGCATTTACTATTACCTACCTTTTCCCTTAGAGTTTTGCAAATTTCCAACAATTCATCAGTTAATTTTTCATAAAATTCAATTCTGTGTTGTAATCTTTCATTCTTAATTTCAAGCTCAGTATAAGCAGCAAGTATTTCTTCTTTTGTTTTATCAGCAATTTTCTTGCTTTCACCCTGCATTTTTGCCATTATTTTTTTCATCCTCCACAACTTTAAACAAATCAATTTCTGGTTTTTCTTTTTTACCAAACCCTGATAGGAATTTAGGACCAAAAACTTCTCTGCCTGTTTCTTCAATTTCTCTTTGGAGTTTATCAATTTCTGTATGTAATGCTAGAATTTTATCACGATTAATGTTCGCTAAATTAGATAACTTTTCTAATGTGCCATTTAAGCGAATTTCGATTTGAATACAATTTTCTTTGATATTTGCAACCTCTTTAAGAATAGATGTAATATCATTGATTGACTCAATAATTAAAGCATTTTCATCTAAAAGAATTGCAATTTTTTCTCTTTTGTCCATTTCTTCACCTCAATCAATAACACCAAATAAAACAGGTGTAATTTTGCTTATTTTCCCAGGACCTAATTTCTCGTTATAAAACGAAATAATTTTCTCTTTGGAGTCAGCAACAACAAATCCTTCAACTCCATGAGAAAATATGATTTTCCACAAGTTTCGTTTGTATTGAAAAACATTTACTGCATTATTATTCTTGCCGTTTTGTTTTCCCAATATTTACACCCCTATTTGATATTTTCTTCGCCTACAAAATTAATTGTAACACCACTATTAGCAGACATATCTCCTGCTTTTTCCAACCAAGGATTTTCACCAACTAAATCCTGAATTTTTTCAATTGCCATAATATTGCCATCCAAAGCTTTCTTAAACAAAGTTAATAACAAAAGCATATTATTATTTAACTTTTTACCATTTTTGCTTAGAATGCCATATTGTGTAGCAATTTTCTTTTGCTTTTCATCGAGTGTAGCATCACAACTTAAAATTGCTTGGATACAATCTTTCATTTTGAGATTTTCTCTGCGTTTAGCATGAGCTGCTAAAGCACCTTTTCTGCAGATAGCTGCTCTTTCTTCAGGGTCAACATCATTTAACATACGAAGGTTAGGATATTTTTCCCTAATTTTGCTTAATTCATCAGGAGTAGCATCTGCACCTCTAGGCTTCTTTTCTTTAGGTGGTTTTAAAAGTCTTTTAAATTCTTTTGATTTACTAATAGCTTCTAATTGCTCTTCTCCTTGACTATTTAAACCAAGGAAATTATCAATATTAGAAACTTCTGCTTTTGTTTTTTTCTTTGTTTTGTTTTTAACAACAATACTATTATTTGTTTTATTTGTAATTCTTGTTCTAATTGATTTTGTGTTTTGAATTTTTCTCATTTAAAGATTATCCTCCTCTATTTTGCTCCATATATTGTTACACAATATATTATTAGTACTATATACTAATATAATATATATATAAATATATATATAAATAATATATATACGCGTGCACGTACAGGCACAGGCACAAGGGACATCATAAAGAAGAAAATAAAGGGAAAATAATGAATGTCCATTTCAAGGGAATAAAATGTTACCCATTATCTTAATAATATTATATCATAAACACCATTAAATGTAAACTGTAACATTTGGCATTTTTGGACATAAAATATAAAAATTTTGTAACTGTTACAGTATAGTTTACAGTCATATTCCCTTTCTAGTAAACTTTATAATACAAGTAATATATTTATATATGCTGACCAATAAAAATTTAATATGGATTGACTGAGGGTATCTGAGCTATATAAGTACAATAAAAAATACACACCCTATAGCATATCAATTAAGATAAATTACAAAGTGTGTATAAATGGGATATTAATTACATCTTTTATTAACTTTACTTTTTATGCATTCAGTTATTAAATCTTGTGAATTATAGGCATATATGCAAATACATTTTTGAGTGTCATTATAGTAACATTGTTTGTTAAAACAAATGTTCTTCATAATAATTTCTGTATTTCCAATGGCTAATGTAGTTAAAGATTGAGTTGTTGGTATTTTCATGTTATTTAATCCTTTGTGTAATATCCTAAAACAGCCATAAAAGCTACAAATAATGCCATTGTTAACACTACTGCTAAATTGTCTCCTATTTCATACATTCTTCTTCACGTCCTCTCAAATATCCATCGGGTCACAATTCTCACAGTCAGGTTCAATATCTCCATACTGCCATTGACAAAGTGTACAACAGAATTGAGCTTCCCAACTATCACAAACATCTTTATTTATACAAGTATTACAAGGATGTTGTTCTTCTTCTAACATATCATGCATTTACATCAATCATCCTATTTTTGAATTCTGGTAAATAAATGCCTTTTGTGATAGTTAAAGCAAGTACATTATCAAGATTTTTAAATTTGCTTTCTTTCTTATTGGCTTTTAACAATGTGATTACAGAAGCATAGACTTTAAAATTATTTGAAATAATATATTGAGCAATACTATCAAGTACACAGATTTTTTCATCATAATGTCTAATGCACCAATCAATTTTGCTTTTATAATCCTCGACCTTAGATTTATGGCTAGATTTAATTTTATCCCTTTCTAATATATCTTTACATACCTGGGAAATATAATTTAACCTGACTAATTCTGGTGTCCCTACCATCATTATTTATCCTCCTCTATATTGATATTATTGATAGTTTCTTCTCCATATACTTGAATTTTAGCTAATATTTCTTTTGCTTTATCTTTTGAAATGCCAATTGCAATATCTTTGAGAATGCCACAAATGATTGATAAACAAAGGTCAGTATTAGCTTTATAGAAGCAACCTTTCAATCCTTCTTTCGTCTCAAAGAAACAATAACTCCTTTCCACTTTATTTTTTAAAAACATTTGGACATTAGCACTAAATCTACCCCAGGCTTTTTGCTCTTCAGTCAACGGCTTAGTCATCTAATTTCACTCCTTTGCTTTGCTTTTAAAATTGAATATTTCTTATTTATATTGAAATTCTTAAATCGTTCTACATTAAGATTTTGAGCTAATGCTAATAATAATGATGTGCTTATTGTCATGATATCTTTATTATTTTTGAGATTTCCTTTGCATTCTTTAATGATATCTTCTACAGCTTCTTTATTTACGATATTCATACAATGCCTCCTGATTATATTTTTCATTTAAATAATCTTGTGCTAAATCATCTAAATCATTTTGTACTCTTGCTTTTATTATGTCATATTTCTTTGCATCTGGATAGCATATATTAATATATTCACATTCTATAATATTACCATCTTCGTCAAGTTCAACTTCCTGCAGTAAAAGGCAGTCAACCTCGGCGAATTTTAAGCCACAATTGCTAAAATGATGAATACAAAGCAGCTTGTTTTCTTTTTCTAAAAAGTCATATGCTTCGCTTTCGGAATCGCTTTCAAATTCTACAACGGGGTCATGGTTATCCAATAATTCTACTTCTTCTAAACATTGTAATTCTTTTTCTCTAACTTCCGCAGTCCATTTTAACACCTGATATTTTTTCATATCTTCACTTCCTTACGCTAAATTATTTGAACGCCTGCTTTGTAATAATTTTTGTAAAGCTATTTCGGCGTCATGCTTTGTATTAAATGTTTGTGAAATTGCCATTATAAAATTTTTGGTAACTAATCCCTTTAACTCTTTTGGGACTGGAGTTTCTTTCATAACACTATAATGCGTTTTTCCGTCTACAGCATAACAAGCGTCTGTTTTCATAATGCTATATTTTTTCATTTCTTCCATCATTTCTTTTTTACTTACTACTTTTTGTGTTTTCATACTAACAACTCCTTTTATATATTGTGGGGCTTTCGCCCCATTATTTATTTTTAATAATTTAGAACTTGAATTGTATTACTTTTCAATTATTCTCCTTCCAATCCCATGGTAAACAATTTGTATGTTCCATGATATAATCAAAAACTTTAGATTTTTTTACCTTCAATGGGTTTACTGCGTATCCGTTATGCCTCAAATCGTGGATAAATTCAGACTTATTCGGATATTCTTGTTCTCGAATCACTATCCTTCTTTTGCTTTCTTTATCCTTTACAATCGCACTATACAACATTTTTCATTGCTCCTTTTAATTTAATATTTTTAGGTAGGTGTTTTATCCTTTCCTTTGATTATATTATATCACGTAATTTTGAGTTTGTAAACAGTTATTTTCAAAGAATTTCAAAAAATTTGCTATTTTTTCATTCTATCAATTAAATCAATATGATTTGTGCTGATTAGCTTGACATCAATAACAAAAGCAATATTAATATCCTTATTATAGTATGCATCTTTTGCATCCAATATATATTGCTCAGCATCATTAATAGAATTGAATACCATAGTATCTAATGTAATGTTATTTGTAGTGTCAACAGCAGCGACAAGTATTAATTTCTTATTATATTTGATAGGATTGCGTGGAAATTTAAGCATGATTATAGTCCTCCTTATATGTATATCTGATGCCCATAGATTCCCTCTAGTGAATTTAATTATAAAGTACATATAAATCTATGGATAAGGGTAAAAAAGAATCCAGACATTAAATCTGGATTAAATAAAATAAATATGAAATTAGGATATATAATATTAATGTGGAGCTGGTAAATTAAGTAAGGGTGTTTACTTCTACTTTGCGAGTAACTATAGGCATATTAGATGATAGTTCTTTATCAGCTTCAGAGATAGAGTCAAAATAACCAAAATGGTAAATGGTAGTATTTATTATAGTGGAACTTAAATTGTCATCTAGATTATCATCAATATATTGAAAGCTAGCATTAACAATTTTTTTCTGAAGCTGAACACCCCAACAAGTAATTTTATATGTGCCTTTTAAATAGGTTTCATTGTTAAGTATAACAAAAGCAAATAATTTATTGTGCGTATAACTATCTTGAAGTACATATTTGAATATTTCTTTAAATGATTTAGTAATTTTGTATATATGTCTTATTTGTATAACTTCTGACAAGTTTGAGTCGTAAAATACATGTTTGCCATTTATATTAGTATATATTGTCATAATTAATACCTACTTTGTCCTTTATCTTAGCAATTTAACACTAGATACTTTATCAATATCAATATTATAGGGAGCATTAGAGATGATGGCTTTGATTAAGTCCAAAATAGTAATGGAAATAAGTAATTTGCCATCATTAATTAATTGCAGCAAGTTATTATTTACATCTTTTTGAGGTATCATAACTACTGTATATTTTTGGATTTCATTATCATCATCTTCATGCTTTTTCTTGTAGTATATTTGAATTCTTAGGAAGTTGTCCCTAATATTCTTTAATTGGTCTATAGCATCATATTTTTGTGTTGGGTAAATGTCCATTTAAGTATTTTTTCCTTTCCATGATATATTTACAGGACTCAGGAAAAACTTCTTCAAAGAATTTAGCTAATACAACTCTATGGCAGAATTCAAAAGGTTTACAAAAACAAACAAAAGTGATTTTGTTATTCTTTAAAACATCAATGAATACAGTAGGAAGTTCATTATGCAATGCGAATAAATAATCCCTATAAGCTGCACTAAATTCTTCTTCATTAAGTTTCCTATACCTTCTATCATTAATGAGGTTCCAGGGAGGAGCTAGAGGATTATTGAAGCTCTTAGTAACGTCCATTCTGTCAGGACCATTATATCTAATATTAGCTGTGTATATTTTTAGCATTTTGTAATCCCTCAAGCACTTTAGTTATACAATCTTGCTTTAATGTTGCAATTGGACTTATTGGATTTATTTGGTCCGTTTCCACTGCTATATCATACTTTTGCATTTCCTTGATTAGACGACTTAAATACCAACGTGCTTTGCTTAAATCTTCTATTCCATTTTTCTGCTTCCAACGCCACATATATTTGATAACATTAGCAGTACATACAGCTTCAATTCCTGATAAATCAGAAACAGCAACTTCAATGGCATCAATGCATTCTATTTTGCCTTTATTATAGTGGGAAGGATTATTTACATTATCCATTATATTTACCTCCATAAATTAGGATATTTTCAACTTGGCCAGCTTTACTTCTATTGTAAATAACCAAGGTATTTTTACCAGGATTTAATTTAATATTGGGAGCAGAGATAATTCTATACCTTTGTGCACCTTCATTTTTGCTTAAGTATATGCAAGTTTCACCAGGCATATCATTTAGCTTTCTTAAATTATTATTTAATGTAATGAAGCAATCGGAAGGAGTCAAATCTAAGCCAACAAGCATTTTAGCATTATATTGTTCTTTTAACTCAGAGCTATTGTCAGTGTAGTAAACGGTATAAAAGCCTAATGGGTATACTTCTTTTGATACTTCTGTAGTGCTGCAACCAGTGAATAATAAAGTTGTGATTAATAATGTAATGATTGTAAGCTTAGTATTTAAGTAATTTAACATATGAATTCCTCCTTATATTGTATATCTTGTATTTGATTAAATATTTATAGTATTGCCATAAATATCAGGATTTCTAATGATGCTTACTGTATGGGATTGTTTACCAAAAGCTTCTGCAGCTTCATGTGTATCAAAATAAATATCAATTAGTCTGCCATCATACTTTTCAACAATCCAATCAGCAGGCCTATCCTCAACTTCATATATATTTCCGTCAATTATGAGTAATGTACCATAAGGAAGGTGTTTAGGAGCAGCAACAGAATAATTTGATACTAACTTTTTACCAGAGCTTCCAATGGCATAGTTAGTATTGCTATATTCACCACAGCATTTAACACAAGGACAATATGCAGTAATAGTATGGGGACCTACATTAATTATGTTTTGCTTCTTTAATTGTTCTGCATGCTTTTCATGTGCTGCCATAGCTTGTTCCTCCCAGTATGTATCACTATTAGTATCATATTTGGGAATTTCAGAGAGGATAGTCCCATATTGTCCCTCTAAGTCATTTAATGTCACTTTACTAGGATTACTATTGATGGCATTATTTTCTTCCACTAGACCTAATTCTTGTTTATCTGGTATTAACCATATAACAATAAACATAATGAATATAGCTACTGCAACAAGGAAGCAAATAGAGTGTTCAAGGTGTCTGATATGCTTTTTCCTCTGCTCTAATCTTAATTGGATAGAAGGGATAGAAGCAAGGTCATTTAGTTCTTGTTCAATATTCCTTTCATTAGCAGGTGGGGGAGTGAGTTTTTTGCGATTACGGTTTCTTTTTCTTGTCATTCTAGACATAATAACCTCCTTAAATTTTAGCAGTATTGGCTTGAATACTTTTATTGTGATTTACTACTTCTTCTTGATACTTTTTCATAATTTTGTAATATGCTTTAAGAAAATACTTGGCTTTTTCTGCATTATTATATCTGAGGAATTGACCATCTTTAGTCTGTACTAAGAAAGGTAATTTTTCATCTTGTACCTTCATAATTAAGCCAGCAGTAGTAGTTTGAATGCCAGATAAATTCTCCTCTTTATCTAACATAACCAAAGCAGCTTTGAGAACTTTACCAGTATGTGTTATGCATCTCCTTTCAAGTTGTGCAAATTTTTCTGATGATACTTTTTTAAATATTAATGCCATACAACCACTCCTTTATTGATTTATTTTATTATAACATAAGAAATTAAATTTGTAAACAACTTTATATATTACTTAAAGTTTTTTCTAATACTATCGATAGCAATACCAACTTGTGCTTGCATATTAGCAGCATTAAAAACTGTAGTGGCTTGCTTAAGTGCATTTTTCAACACATCATTAGGATTTTTAGAGGATTTTGCAGTAATCAAGTTAACTGTAGTATTAGCATCAATTGCTTTATTGTTAACTGCCTCTACCAATTGCTTACATTTTTTATTTTCTACTTCACTTAAAATTGTGTTGTATATTATGTCAGCTTTATTATTCATTGCTGATGTATATTCTTTAATGCACTTTTCATATGCTGCAGTTATAGCATCATATTGAGAATTGACTGCATTTTTAAATTGCATAAAATCATTATTAGATATTAATTCATCTAATTCAGTAGTCTTATAAATGAATTTTGATATGCTATCGGCAATTTGATTTTTTTGATATCTATTTGTCATATAATAACGATAATCATCACTAAAAAACAAAACAAATGGCTTTAAAGTTTTGTCAAAATATACATTTTTTTCCTTTGCTAAATATAATACCATAGATTTTAACAATATATTTAATTTTGCACTACTAATATAATGCGTTAACATAACCATTATGATATATGCAATATCAATATTATATGCATTGTGCTTTATATTATATATATCATCTTCATCTTTTGCTTTTGCTTTATTTATTATAGCTTGTATATTGCTTGTTGCATTACCTAATAATGACCCACTTCCGCATATGGTACTTTTAAGCTCCCTTTCTCTACAATTTAAATGAATTAATAAGAACATAAATAATTCTTGGCATAACTTTACATCTTCATTAAATTGCAATAGCATATATTTAATATAGTAATCCATTGCTTGAACGCTCGAAAACAATGGGAATTGTATTTGAATAAATTTTTGCTTATTTGGTAATTTTATTCTATTTCTAAATTTATCATAGATATCATTGCAATTTACATTGTCAGTAGCCTCAGCAATCATATATTTAAAGGAAGAATTTAATAAATTATTATCTTTGAATTTTAGCAATTTAAACACTGCTTTATTAAATTCCTCAAGTTCATTTACATCAACATTATCTAAAAATTGTTTAACTTGCTCATATTGTATGTCATAAGTCTTTTTGATATATGAATTTAAATAAATACAATATTTACCATTATCAGCATGCTTAAATACTTGAATACCATTTTCAAAAGTCACATTAATCTCTTTATTATGAGGACAACATATTTTCATATTTAACCAGCCTCCTTTCAAGTATTTCATTCGTAATTTCTTTGTCAATTTCATCTATTTTGATATTCTTATAATCATTTTTGTGATAATTACCAATTGCATATTTAATAACTTCCATGCCTTGCTTTCTCAATTCATTTAATGTAGCTTCGGCTTGAGTATTGTCATAAATTTTACCATCAGATATGATAAACATTAATTTTAATTTACCTTTAAACTTAACATTCTTTAATTCATTTAAAGCTGGCATTAATTGTGTACCTCCTGCAGCAATAGGACCAACAGTAGCCATTTCAATTTGTTCTTCAAACCTTTTATTTACCTTAGCTTTATCTGCAAAATCTATTTGCATTGTCCTAATACCAGGAATATTATTTACTGCTGCCAAAAACATACAAGTTACTTTTGCATATTGCGTCATAAAAGATACAGTACTACCAGATACATCCCTTAATATTACAACATCAACATCTACTTTTTTCAACTTATAATATTGGTATACTTTTGCATCCTCTTTGGTAATGCTTGCTAAATATGCTTCTTGCTGCTTCATCAAATTTACATCACCATCAAAAAAATTAACTGATTTCATCTTAGTAAATACTTTCCTAAATAGCTGTTCCATTTTAAAAATCTGCTTAGCATTTTCTCTAATTACTTTATTGAAAAATCCCGTCATATTATTTTGCGGAATATCACTATCACCACAACTTGCTTTCATTCCATTATTGTATGCTTTTACTTTCTCTTTTAAATTGTTCAAAGCTTCTTTACCAGCTATTTGTTTCTTCAAAAAAGCTGCAGTGCTTTTATCAACTATATCAGACTGCAATGCACCAGACATATATGAAGCTTTTGAGCCATGATTTAACATGCAAAGCTTTTCGTTAAATGCATCCTCCTTAAAGAAGCCATTAGATACAAAGCTTAAATTGCAATTCAAATTATTTTTCATTTCATGTCTAGTGTTAATTTTATCTTGCAATTCTTTGTCTTGAATATTTAATAGCATATTAGCAATTGCTATACAAGCATCTACAACATCATTTACATTTCCACGTTTAGCAACCAAAATATATCCCATTGCACTATTAACAAAGTTTTGATAAATCTCCTGCTCAGTAATATCATTATTAACTTTTATAATTCCATTTTGAGCAAAATCATAAATATATTGTAATAGCTTTTCTAACAATTCTTCATTCCTACAAATTTTGCCATTAAATAACATTGTCCCATCTTCATCAAAGTTCTCCTGCATACTTTCAAAAGGCTTTTTTCGAATTACAGCATTGTATATTGTAATATACTTTGCTATTTCAGGATATTGCTCAGAAAAATTAAAAAATAACATTTGTGGATATATAGCTCTAAATATCTCATCTATTATACATTTCATTTGTGATTGCTTACCACAATTAAATATTTTGTCTAATTGTCCTTTGCTTACTACTTCATAATAACTAACAAAACTAATAGTTTCTGCAATAATAATTGCTTGCATGAATAAATTTAAATCAACTTTTAACCAAGATTTATCTAACATTGATTTAATTATCTTCGTATCATACACAACTAAAAATTCACATAAACAATTTAATTTATCATCACTTTTATGATTAACAACATAAATATCACAAGCTTTTTTTATTGGAAATTCTTCCCAAATTGCAGCTTTTTCAATTGTGCTACTATGTAATATGTTGTATAGCATTTTTTCTAAATGTGATGCACCCATTTCAAAAGCACTGTGCGATTTATTTTTTTGATAATGATATAATGTTTTGCACGTTTCAACTAATTGTTCACTTGAGTAACAATATATTTTTTGTTTTGGAAAAAGGACACTTAAATCTATCATTTTGCATCCCTCCTTATTTATACAATGCTATTTTTCAATTTTTCCCTAGTTTGTTCAATATCATAAAACCCTAAATCAATATCCAAATAATACATAAAGCTTTGTAAAATAATCTCCTTAAATCGTTCTAATCCAATATGACTTACTACTTTAGTAAATGTTGTAACTTCTTCACCATTTAAAGCACTAATGTCTCTAATATCACAATTAAATATTTTTTTTGCAATATTTTTTCGAATCGACTCAACCATTGTACCATTTGTGAAATAATCATTAATAATAACATTATTTGCTAATTCTTCATCATATTCTATGTTAAGCATGACTGTTGCTATTGCTGCATTTCTTACTGATAAAGGAAATTGTTCACTCCTTATTTCACGCATTAAATTAACTATATATTTAACCATTACATCAGGTAAATCAAATTCCAAATTCATTTCATCATCAACAATTTTCTTGGTAATCTCTACTTCATCATCAAACCCAGGATAATCAAAGTTAAATGCTACTAGCCTTTGAGCAAAACTTTGTGGCAATTTAATATTGCCTGCATATTGGCTTGTATTAGAGCAAAAAACAATTCTAAAGTTTTCATGTGCATAAATAATTTTATCGCCAATTGCTGTCACTGATGTTCTATCCAAAATGCTATTAAACATTAATAATACTTCCTGCATACTATGAGTAGCTTCATCAACAATAATGATACCACCTTTTTCCATACAATCTGCAACAACACCATTTTTAACGACCAAACTACCATTTTCTAACCTTAATCCTAAAATTAAACTAGTCTTTGTTTGTTCCGGACTTAATTGTACATAGTAAGCTGGGACATTGTTTTCTTGTGCATATTTTTTTGCTAAATTCATAGCAATAATGCTTTTACCACTACCTGATGGACCTGAAATATAAATTGGCCACCTCGTATAATTAAGAATTCCCATACATTCATTAAACATTTTTTTACCATAAATACCAACAATCTTAGGAATATTTTTCAAATTTAATGTTGTGTTCATATTTGTCATTTTATCACCCCAATAAAATTTTAAAATCTCCTAGACCTCAGTCATAAACCTAGTCTAGGAGATAGTAACCAAATTGTGAAAGAACTTAAGAATTAAAATTAATGATTATTCAAAATCCTCGAAATCATCATCGTCATCTTCTTCTACTGCCTTTTTAGCAGGTTTTTTAGCTGCCTTTTTAGCAGATTTCTTAGCAGGTTTTACTTCTTCTTCCTCTTCCTCATCATCTTCATCTTCAGCTTCTTCTTCAACTACTTTTTTAGCAGCTTTTTTAGGAGCTTTCTTTTTAGGAGCTTCCTCCTCTTCCTCTTCGTCGTCTTCATCTTCCTCAACGACTTTCTTAGCTGCTTTTTTAGAGGCTGTTTTTTTAGCAGGTTTTACTTCTTCCTCTTCTTCAGCTTCTTCTTCAACTTCGTCATCAACATCTGCCGCAAGTTGTGCTTCAATTTTTCGAGCAGTTACATAATCAGGAATTGCACCAATGATTTCTTCTGCGGTTGCTGTTGCAAACAATGGGAAACGTTTACCCAATTCAATGCGAGCATCCTTGTCTCCATCCATCAATGCTTGAAATGCCTCTGCTGCTGTCCAATTTTTTGCCATTTTTCATTACCTCTTTCATTTTTTAAATTTACTGGCTAAAATTATATTTGAGGGGTTGTGACCTCCATTGCCAGCATTACCGGAGGAATAAATCCTCCGTCACTCTGCTTTTGTTAATTTTTAGCTTCATAAACAGCTTGTTCAATTTCTTCATCAGTAATTCCGATGACTTTTGCTAATTCAATCATTCCATTTAACTTTGCTACTTCTGTTCCGTGTACATATTCAAAATCTTTATCATTGAAACATTTAACACACCATACTGCTTGCTTCCTTAATGCTTTCATAACTTCCATTTTGTCTACCATCATTTTAATTCGCTCCTTTTAACTTATTGTTTTTAGGTTTATTTGTTTCCTTGAGTATATATTAACATACTTTTATGAATTTGTAAACAGTTTTTTTAAAAATTTTTTAATTTTTTTCTTCTATTTTTTCGATTGCCACATTGATTGCCGTAGCAATATCTTTTAAACCTTTGATGTCAGTAGCAATAGCGTTTTTGATAAAGACACTAATATTTTTCTTTCCTTCTTTAAAGATTAATTGCTGTGCTATTGAAATCTCCCCATTGCTACTTTTGCTAATCACCAAATATTTATTCTCACCTAATTGCACTTTAGATAGCTCCAGGAATTTACTCATCTTCACTTTCACTCCTATTAACTTTATTTATTACTTCTTTTATAAGCTCATACACCATAGCTTTTTCGGTCTTCATCAAATCCATATCAATAGGGTTGTCCCTATCACAATTTTGTTTAATTGCCTTAAGCTTTTTGTGTGTTCGACCTATAATCTTCTTTATAGCATCATAGCCCTCAATTTTATTCATATTATACCTCAGTAATATACACTTTAATAATCTTGTCACAAGCATTTATTATAGATGCATAATTTACAATCTCAGCTTCTATCTGGACTATTGCTTCGCCTTCCCTGTCAATCCTGATATTCTTAAACCTAGCTTGAGGTGTCAATAAATACTTTGTGCCTTCAACAACAATCCCTACTTTTAAATTTAAACCAATGCAACGTACTACATTAATATAGCTTGTAATCTCCGAAAATGGGCATCTAAACTTTAAAGTAGTAATTCCATTTTTTGTAGTGTTAGCACCATCATATTGACATTGCAATTTAATTTTTGTAGCTTCTTCTACCATTTCGTTTTTCACTCCTTAACTTTCTTTCTTTAAAGATTTCTAATAAAGTTTTATCATACGCTTTGCTAACTTCAATAAGCTTTGCATCTTTAATTATTGACTCAACTGTTTTACTTTTTCCCTTTATTTTCTTTACTTCCCCTTGTTTATGCTCCCTAACTTCAATTGCATCAGCTTTCTCAAATAATCCTTTATTAAGATATTCAGCAATATTTCCCAACTCAGCAGGAATAGTTGCTAATAGCATTGGACCATTCAAAAATTGAATTGCAAATATTGGTATCTTTTTATCAACATTAGCATGATAAATAAGCTTCTCCACATCAAGACGTTTTATTGAAATTTGCCCTTTTGCTGTGCTTTTAAGTTGACATATGACATAGTCATTATATCCATCTTCCTTTAACACTTCACCAGCACCGCTTCTTGGAGTTCCCTTCAAGCCCAATTTATCCATTACTTTTCGTTCATTCGCATACCAAAATTTTGATGTTTCACGTTTCAAGTTTCAATTTCGCTCCTTCACAAAAGTAATATAGACTTATACATGCAGAGTCTGCTGCATCATTATCAACATCAAAGCCTAATGCTTTTACAAAGTCCATAGTTTTTTGTTTCGTTTCTTTTTTGCCGTCCTTTTTATCAGACTTAGATGTGCCAACTACTTTTGATTTCCAACTTCTTGTGTCCACTGAATATACTGGAATGTCATATTCATAAGCTGTATCAACTATAGTAGCAATTAATGCTCCAGTTGCAGTTAAATAATTTTTTGACATAAAGCCTTGTGAAAAGACTCTAATACGTTCAACAAGAATAATGTTTGGAGAAAATTTTTCAATATATCTTCTTAATACATATTGTATCCTTGCTCGCTTAAGAGTTTTATTTTTATACTTTTTTAAACTCCAAGACTTTACATATAGCAATTTACCATTTTCTGCCACTGACATACCAGTGCATTGATAACTTTCGTCTATGCCTAATACAATCATTTATGCATTTAATCCCTCCATAACAACCATATTAATTGCTACTCGTTCAGGAAAGTAAGGCTCCTGTATTCTGTTGAAAAACCATTCTACTTGACTTTGCAGCTTTTCATATTTTTTAGCACATCCCGAATAAGCAATAAAATTATATTTTTGAGCTTTTGCATCATGGAATAGCATACCCAAATAATAACATTTTTTCTGCCTTTCAGTTTTTGGAGTTAATACAATATAATTTTCTTCGCCTTTTCTAATGATAAAATGTATCATACCATTTGTGCTACTATTATGAAGTGTAACTTCAGCTTCATCTTTTACATTTTCAAGTTGGCTTAACATAAATTTCAAATTTTTGCGGAAAGCATATTCTTCATTATTCATAATTATGTTCTCCTTTACTTTACTATTATATCATATATTTTATTATTTGTAAATAGGTATCCTTGATTTTCCAAAGCATGCATCTGACATTGAACATTCCATTGCTCTTTTGCATGTGGAAGAACCACACTTGCGTTTACACATTTTCCCTGAGCTTAAATATTTTTCCTTTCCCCTTAATATTCTATATAACCTTTCAATAAAGGGTCTTACAATGTCACTATTATACTCATATAATAATACCTTAAACTCTTGTGTATTTTTGTCCTCACACAATACAAAACCTCTAGGAATACCAGTAAAATGCATATATAGTTGTAATTGCTTTGTGCCTTTAGGATGTTTATCCTTTATATGCTTAAATGCAAATGTATTCATTGATTTAATCTCAACAACATACAATTTGCCATTTAATTCAACAATAGCATCCGGCGTCATATACAAATCAAACTTTTTAGAATATCCTCTATCCTCTATGCCTTTATCTATTGCAGCATTTGAAAACATTCCTTGCCATTTCTCGTGAATGCAATCACCCTCTCTGAATATTCTTATTAAATTAATTGGTAACTCATTCTTCTCATCTTTATTGCGCTTAAACAATAAGCTAAGAACTTGCTCCCTTAAACAAAAATGATTATCACTATCAATTAAAGCTGATGCATGTAAGCCTTTCCTATCTTCATCACTTTTATTTTTGTGAAGGAATAATCTATTCAATGCATTTTCAATGAGTATAGTTGATGTACCTGATATTAAGGATTTTTCCTTTTGAATTGCATCTTTAATTGCCTTACTCGTCATCATCATCAACATCCTTATTTTTTAGCTTTTTATAACGAGCATTCCTTTCTCGCATTAATTCTTTTCTGATTTGTGGCACATCATCTACTGGGACAAATCCTTTCTCAAATATCACTGCTAAAGTACATTCGCCTTTTGGATTGCTAATCTTTGATTTCTCTATTTTCACTTTCATAATAGCTCCAACAATTTCTTTTTGACTTGAATTAGCAGGATTTTTGTTTGGAATTTCGATAAAGCTCATACGATTTACTTGTATCCTTAATGAACAATAATGCTTTAATGCTCTACCACCAGGTGTATGTATTTGTGGACCAAACAATCCTGCATTCATATTGTCCCTAGCTTGATTTATAAAGATAACCGTTGTACCAGATGCTTCGCATTTTGACACCAACTTGGGAAGTTTTTTCGAAAGTAAACTAGCTAATTGACTTCGTCTACCTTCTTTTTCATAGTCATCTTCCTTAAATTCATCCTTAGTTATCATACTTGGTACTGAGTCAATAACAATTAATGGTGCTCCTGCTTGGGACATTAAATCAATAAATTCCAGACATTGCTCAGCATATTCCGCTCGTCTTACTAACAATTGACCTTTCTTATTACCAAAGATTTTTGCCCTTTCTGCATCAAATGTACCTTCAATTGGAATATTAACTGCAACAGGATGTTGAGCTAATAAATGATATGCCAATGTTGTTTTGCCAGCTGACTCAATCCCATAAATCTCAACAAATCTGCCATAAGGAATTCCTCCGCCAATAATAGCATCTAAGTCCTCTAAGCCAGTAGACCATCTTGCAATTTGAGTATTCGCTTTCGCAGAATCCAATGTAAATACACTACCTGTGCCATATTCATTTTCAATACTTTTAAGGATATTTACTAACTTCTTTCTATCAACACCAATTGGTTCACTCATAATATTCTCCTTTATCGAATTTGTATTTGCCTATTGTATATTTTTCTATTCTCCAAAATTATTTGCTTTTTTCTTCGTTCTTCATTGAATTCAAAAGCTCCAACTTCTTCCAATACTCTTAATACCCTAGCATTACAAATCCTTTTTTCAATTTTTTCATCAAAGTCTGGCTTATCCAGATAAGGTCCATTAGCTTCGATAAATTCTGCAGCTTTAGGTCCAACACCTTTGACATTTGATAAACCTTTACTAATACATCTTTCACCAAACAACTCAGTTGCACCATATTTTGCTGTACCATTTATGTGAGGAGGCAGTATAACTATTCCTGCTTTTGATGCTTCAGTTTCATAAACTGCTAACTTATGCTCATCAGCTTCATTTTGTAAAGTCACCAACCAAAATTCAAAGGGATAATGCACTTTATACCACATTTGCTGAAAGCTTAGCAAACAATATCCAACTGCATGACCTTTATTGAATAGATAACCATTTAACATACTTTCAAATAGTTCACTATATTCCTTGGTTGAATATTCTTTATTATTTTTTCTTGCATTTTTTAGGAATTTCTCCCTTAGTCCACCAGGCCCGAAAATAACTTGCCTTTTTTGAATATTGTCATTACTATGTATATCAAGCCCTTTCATCAATGTTTCTGCCTCTTCCCAATTAAGACCACCTAATTGTGAGCATATTCTCAAGATGTCCTCTTGATATACAAAGCATCCATATGTTTCAGGTAAATATTTTGCTGCAATATAGTCAGCATTTTCATTATTGTTCTTTGCATTTGCAAATTGTTCGTGCATTCTACAACCTAATGGACCTGGCCTATTCAATGCGGATATAACAGCAATATCAGCAAAAGTTGTTGGCTCAATTAATTCAAGCATTCCCTTTGCACCAGCTTTTTCATATTGAAAAATGCCGTTTGTATCACATTCCCTAAATGCTTTTATGACTTTTTTGTCAGTTAATATTTTTTCATTATACTCAACACCAGTCATTTTTTCCAGTTGTTTAATAATTGATACAGTTTTCAAACCTAAAATATCCATTTTCAACACTTTTAAAGTATGCAAACCATTCAAATCAAAACAGCTTTGGTAATTGTTTCTAACCTTTATTAATGCAAACTGGTCAGTTAATTCACCACATGTTATAGCAACTCCTCCTGCATGCCTACCCATAAATCTTGTTTGCCGATAAAACTTGTAAAATAATGTAACTACACCTGTTTCCTTGTCAATTTGCCTTAACTTCTTATTGTTAAGCAATGGCTCTAATTCAATATCAATACCTCCCATTGCTGCAATGCTTGGATACACAATCTTAATTTCTTTTTTCATAATATCTATATATTCCCTAGGCAAATCATCACGAACCCTAAATAAATCATTGATTAAATTATCAGCTTTATACAATCCATAAGTTGCTATCTGTGCAGTTCTACCTTTATATCGTTCGTGGATGTAGTCAATAACTTCCTGCCTACGTTCCGACTCAAAATCCATATCAATATCAGGCATTTTATGCTTTCCAGGTCTCAAAAATCTTTCAAACATTGTATCTTGTTGAATTGCATCTACATCAGTTATTCCCATTGCATATGCCACTAAACTACCACAAACAGAACCTCGACCATGCCCATAGCCAATATTATTTTTCCTTGCAAAGGAAATAATATCCCAGCACAAAATAAAGTAATCCTCAAAGCCTAAATCAAAAATGATATTTAATTCATGCTTTGCCCTTTGAATATATGTCTTATTCCACTTACCTTTATCTTTTAATCCTTCTTTAACAAGCCTTTTGATAAGTGTCTTGCTATCCTCACCATAATCAACTTTTGGAATGTCCTCAACAAACAAGCTTTCCAAATCGACATTACATTTTTCAACAATTTCGGCTGTATTCCTTAATAATGGAATTGCACTTCTTTCATGCCTTTTTTCAAATCGTTTCTTTACTTCATTTTCTGACGGCATATAACGAGATGAATAATCAGCATACATTGTTCGATTGCCAATCTTATACATTAATTGATATGCTTCATAATCTTCTGGCTTTATGAAATGACTATCAGTTGTTATAATTGGCTTATAGCCATATTTATCACAAATCTTTAACAAAGCATTATCAACTTTTAATTGCATATCAAAACCTTGCTCATCAAATACAGCATATGGCATGATTTCAATGTACAAATCATCACCAAACAATTTATGCAATAATTGTATCCTTGATAATGCTTTATCATTATGATTATACAATATTGCTTGTGATACAATGCCTGCTAAGCATGCAGTTGTACAAACAAGTCCTTTATGATATTTTTGCAATAATGCCATTGTGACAACTGGCTTTCGATAAAAATATTCAATATTTGCAGCTGTCATCAATCTCATTAGGTTTTGATAGCCTTCTTTATCTTTACAAAACAAGCACATGTGATAGTATTTTTTTTCTTTGTTAAATTTTGGTTGAAAGTAAATTTCACAACCCAAAATAGCTTTAATCCCTATCTCTTTACAGGCCTCATAATGAGCAACCAACCCTGATATGCTACCATGTTCCGATATGCCTAATGAAGTTAATCCTAATTCACTTGCATATCTTGCAGCATCTCTTTGTCTGCCAAATCCATCAAATAAGCTAAATTCCGAATGTCGATGCAAATTAGTCCAGCCATATTTTGTCATTTATACCACCTTTTTGTAAATTTTTCTGCCCATTTGGGAGGAGTAAAATGCCTTTCTTCGCCTTTCATCCATTGCATTTCATTTAATATGATAGCATATGGACTACCATGAATTAGTGCAGCAGTTCCTAATGATAAACATTCAACATTAGCAAGATTGCTAACATGATTGGGGTCAATGATTAAATTAACGTAATCTCTAGCAACTGTTTGATAGTTATTAACATTAAATTTAATTTTTGTGTCAATCGGCTCAGAATAATTAATTAAAGACTCCAATAGTTCATATGTATTTCTTCCAAACATTTCTTTATAGCAATGCCAGCTACCGACAGTATGATAATAATAACCAACATCTATACCAAGTGTATTAGCAATTGCTTCTTGCAAATTTGTGAAATTATAAATGTCATAAGATGTTCCATAAATGATGTCATTTGAACGCATATGCACATTTAAATGTAGCTTATTGTCTCTAATAAAGAATTGCATCATTACAGTACAAGGAATATCTTTGCTATTAGCTGCTATATCATTTGAGTTATAAATAGTAAGCACTGCTTGTCTACTACTTGAGTCATTAACTAACTTTGTTACTACGTCAATAATTTTATCAGCAATCCTTGTACCATAGCATCCATAGAATGTTACTCCGTCATCTGAAAAGGTATACATTCGTTTATTAAAGTAAGTATAAGGAGCAGTAATGTTAACTGAAGAAAACAACATAATTGATTCGACAACTGCATACACCAAGCTAAAATTCCTGTCTTTATTGTATATTAATCTTGACCTTGGGTCCTCAATGAGAACTGTTTGGCATAATAATTCTTTTGTCTCGAACCCTCGTGGTGACACTGTACTACCTTCACTTAATAGTGCCTTACCAAATTTTGAATAAAGCTCTGCAAGATTTTGGCACTTAATCATTTCTTTTTCTCCTTCATTTCACATTTTAATAATGTCTTCAATTATCTCTTTTAAATATGTTTGCTTTCTTTTAATACCAACTTTACAATCATTTATTAAATTGTTTATAAACTCAATATTTTCTGGTGCATTACAATACTTCATCAAATATTTTGCTTCGAGTCCTGCTTGCGCTCTAAAGAGAGTTGGAATTTTAAAATGATTATCAGCATCGTACATTGTATTAACAACAGGAATAGATCCCATTGAAATGCATTCAACATATCTTGGAGTTACCCAATGATATTTAGTGTATAAATCTCTTGCAATGATTAAATGATATTTATATTTTGCTGCATCATTACAATATTGGTCGTATGGAATTCGATTGTCAGTATTGTCATTTTGTTTAACATAACATTTCATGTCACAATGTGCATGATATTTTGCCAATGTAGCATCACGACCATCATTAAGTCCCCCACCAAAAAATAATATATTATCAATTTTATCAATTTTTTGATTTTGTGCTTCATCATAAAATAATTCTGGCACATAGCTATACATGTAGTTCTTTAACCAATTATATTCATTTGGCAAATAGCGAAATTGCCCTAATACATAATCACATAAGCTAGCTATCTTACTACATTTATCTAAGCAATACATGTCTGTTGCAATAAATATCTTTTTTCGTTTGTCATTAATTAATAATGCATTTAATTGTTCATACTCATCGTCCATAATTGCACCATTAATCAATACAATAACATCATCAATATTCTTAATATCCTTAATTGCATCATTAATTAATAAATATTCATGATATCCACCATTTACATCAGGATTACTTTTGAAATACTCTAACCCAATTTTTTTAATCATTTTTTTCACCTACTTTTAACATTTTTTCAATCATGTCAGCAGTATAATCCAATATTGACCAATTACAAGTGATAACTTTTAAATTTAATTTATCGCAATATTCACGAAACAATTTATCATGTTCACTTTGATTTTCACCATGCAATAAGCTAGACAATACAATATCTTCTGGTTGGACATAAATAATTGTTGTTTCAATATTACCTTTTTGTTCTTCCTCTAGCAATTTATTGTGAATAATGTTGTAATATTCATCAACATAATGTCTTTGCCTTACAATTTTTGAATATACAACTTCGGTTAAAAAAAATCTATCACAAATCACGTCTAAATTCAATTGTTTAACAACTTCAATGAAAGTAAATGTTTTTTCAACGACAGATATTAAGTTGCTGTCATAGTAATTGTAATGACTATAATCCTTATATATATTAATATTTGTTCGTTTATTTAGCATATTTGCTAATGTTGTCTTTCCAACTCTATCAATGCCTTCAATTGCAATTATCTTCGCCATATTTACTTTCCTTTTCTGCTTTAATTCTTTTATATACAACTTGCTGCTTTTCTTTAATTGCATTAGTTATTAATGCTGCTCCAAACCCACATGCAAGTGTTAAATTCATCAAAAATAAATAACAATCAGCTAATTCTTCTATTAATGCATCATCACTTATAAGATTGTTATATTCTTTTGCATTAAATGGCTTCCATGATTTATCAACTTGCAACACTTCACCAACTTCGGCCATTAAACCCAACGCAAAATAACTAATTAATTCCGGAGAATGTTCTGGCAATCTTTTATTAAATGCCATTTTTTGAATATCTATCTGCCTATCAAACAATTCTTTTAAATCCACTTTTTTCATAGCAACTGCTCCTATTTATTATAAGGGCTGGAATAAACCCAGCCCCTACTTATTTAATTATCGACGTTTTTTTATTGGCTTTTTCTTACGAGGTGGTGGCAATTCTTCTTCGTCATCATCCTCATCCTCTTCTTCATCATAATCATCGTCCTCATCATCTTCATCGTAGTCATCTTCATCATTGTCTTCGTCATATTCTTCAATGACTTTTTTACTCTTCTTTACAGATACAGCTTTTTTCTTTGGTTTAATTTCCTCTTCTTCCTCTTCATCTTCCTCATCTTCAACTTCACTTGCAGTCTTTAAATATTCATCAACTGTCATATCATCAGATACAGTGTTGTATGCTGCAAACAATTGTTTAAAGATTTCTGACTTGCTAAACTTCTTTACTTTCTTTGCAAGAGGTGTAACTTTACCTGTAGGAATTACAGCGTAATTTGTGTCAGTACCATCACCTATACGTTGAATAACCATATCCTGTGAAGTAATATCACCAACAGTTTCATAAACAGCTGCTAAGCTTGGAATAGGAGTAGACCTTGCTGCTTTATAAAAAAAGATTTCAACTTGCTTTGTTTCATAATTGTATACATTCCAAGCATAATGATTTTGTGTCCGCAAACCTTCTTCATTACTATCACAATTCGGACATTCAACACCTTTATACTTCATGCAAGGATGATTAAAGCCTTGCCATTTGTAATGCATTACTACATCAATACCGTCTTCAAAATCATCAAGGAACCTAATCCGCACTTTATCTCCAGCTTTTTTCACTCGAAATAAACCTTTAAAATTCCCTCCAGACTTTGCAATATCTTGCTTAATTGAGTCCATAATGCTTCGCTTTTCTGACATATCATTTTCTCCTTTGCTTCATCATTTCTTGCTTTGTTTCCAACCAACATTTATTAAAGTGAAATTTATCTAAGTCTCCTACATCTTTAATTGATGTTGGAAATTGAAACCTTATTACATCAAAAAATTCTTCGAGATACTTTGTACCTCTTTCACCAGTTGGTGTATTGTCCAAAGCAGATATTATTTTTGTAATCCCCATTTGTTGTAGTTTAGATATTTGATTGTCTGTAATTTTCCAGCCCAATATAGCAACTGAATTGTTAAGGCCATATTGCTGTAGTTTTAACCAATCCATATATCCTTCTGTAATGACAACAGGAGATGCTTTGTTATAGTTCCCAACTAATGTACTTTTTCTGCTAAAGCCATAATTGTATAAATACTTTCTGGTCGCATCTTTTATTATTGCTCTTGATACATGCCCTTTAAATTCACCATTATCGTACATTGGGAATATAATTGGATATGTATCATTAAAGTTAATTCTTGCCTTACTAATGTTTAACACTTTTCTCGTAAAGCCTCTTTTAAGCATATATCTTAATGCGGCTTTATCAATATCATTTGCTTTCCAATCAACCTCAGGAAGTGAATAAAAGTAAATTTTTGCATCTTCCAAAGCTTCCTTTTTTGTTTTTTTAACAGCTTTTTGAACACAAATCTTTAATTCCTTACACTCCTTTGAATTCTGGATTTTATTGAAAATTATGTACGCTTTTAACGGTGAACATTTCTCAATCATTCTCACAAAATCAACTGCATCACCTTTTGCACCACAGCCATAACAATAAAAGAAATTTTTCTCCAAATTAATTTGCAAGCTAGGTCTATCATCGGCATGGAATGGACACACAATCTTTATCATATTGCATGTCCATTCCCTGATTAAGCCATAATAAAAGAGTACTCTCAAAAATCCATCCACATATTAAAGCTTCTTTCGTTGAATTTTGAGGATATTTGTTTCTTTCACTTCATAAGTCCCTTTTAAATCATTTAAGCTAATAAACCCTAACTTTAGAGCATTATCCAACTTTACTGCACTTATATCATCTTGCACTTTTATGAATTTCTTCACTTCGTCTTTTAAATCAGGATGTGCTTTGATAAAGTTCTTTAGCTCTTTTTGTTCACAAACAAATTGCTTTTCGACTATTCTTTTCCATTGTTCTTTGGCTAATTGTGCTTTCATTTTATCTTTGTCATATGATACACTTGTGCGTGTGTATAATAATGCACTTAATGGAGTCACGCTATCCTGTTGTACAATTACTTCTTTTATACCAGCATTTAACATTTGCTCCTTAATATCATCTGTTTGTGCTTTATTATCTTTCTCCAATTCAGCAATTTTTGCTTTATTGCTTTCAATTAACAACATAATATTAGCTAAACTGGAGTCTTCAGCAATAAACACTTTATCATCAATAACCTTTCCCTCAATGTTGTATTGCATCATTAGCCTCCTTCATTAATTTAGCAAATAAAGAGTCCGTCACCTTAAACATTTCACTAACTTTGAGCTTTCCTTTACTTTTAATACCTACATCTATTGCTTTTAACTCAGTATACACTCTTCCCATTAATATACACTCTGGCGTTCCTGTCTTATCACAAATATCAGAAATCAACATAGACAACATTTTGATAAATACAGCCATATTACTAACATTCAATTTACAGCTAAGGCCATGCAATCCAAGAGGAGCAGAGTCAACATCATAATTTATATTAATTTGTCCACTATAGTATCTTTTCTCTTTTTGGTCCTGAATAAATCTATCTTTTAAATATCCTTGCTTTTGAAACTGACAACTTTCGGTAAACAACTCAACCCAATCAACTTCTTCACATTTTGTATTGTATCCTTGATGAACAAATTTGCCATTAATGTCAATAAACATCAAAATCATTCCAATACATTTTGGCTCTTCTGGCAAAGCTAACGGCGTTGTTTGTATATATTCCTGTTGCATTACAAGTGGTATTTTTTCAACAATCTTTTCAAAAGCTTCTTCGTCAATAACATCTTCAGTATCTACGTCTATAAATGTTCCTTTATTCAACAACCCTACTGCAAATATTTGCTTACCAAACAAATCCCTTTTGACTAAAGATATCATACCAATCTCACTATTTTGCTGCTTTTCAGTCTCAATCATAAAGATATAATTGTCCATTAATTGCTTTATTTGCTCCTGCGTAATGCCCATTTCGTCATTAATTCTAGCCATTTTCGTTTACTCCTTTAAATTCAAATTTCTCAGAATAATATTCACTCAAAGTGTCAAGCAATGCTTTTCGTAATACCTTTTGTGGGAATTTATTCTTTTTGTAAATCTTTAACATAGCTTCATAGCATTCCTTTAAAGGGATTTCCTTTCTGCCTCTAAATGTTCCTCTGTCTTTTGTGTAAGGCTCAATCACAAACAATAAGCATTTAACTTCATCACCATCATCAGTCTTAACAACAGCTTTTAGCTTTTTGAACCTCCAATTTTGTCTCGTGTTTCTTACACAACTTTCAAACTTTTCATATGCCTCCTTTGTCGTAAAGTGCGTAAGTGTTCCATACACTTTGTCACCTTTACTTTTTTCAATAATCGGATAACCCCATGAATAATCTCCCCAAAAAACGAGCCTAGCATTCTTTAATATTGCTCTTTTAGTCATTGCATGCCGAAGAAACACATAAAAGTATAATTCTTCATCTTGGTGTGTGTCAAATATAAATACCGGTAACATTTTGACCTCCTTTGCATATGATGTTATAAGGGTTATCATTCGATTATGTATATATTATATCATACTTATGTGTAAAAGTAAATAAGTATTTTGATATATTTTGCCATTATAAATATAAAATGTGTACACCACGTTCATTAGCAGTGTACACAAGTATATACCATATGTATTTTTAGCACATAACTACTTTTGCATAATATCTAAATGCTTTACCCTCAGCTACATCTTCATCTTCAAGCCAAGCTTCGGCTGCCTTTGCATAAGCACCAGCATCTTTGCCAAAAATCTTACACATATCAGAATATAGCATGTTCATAACATAGTACCAATCCCAAGAATTATATGTATCAAATTTGATGCCATTATTCCTTGCTACATTAGTAGTCTGCTCATGGTCCCAATGTTCGCCTTCTGTGCCATCAACATTTTTCATCATGCTTACTGCCTTTTTAGCTAAATGTTCATCGAAATGCTCACCATACACTAATTCATAAGCACAAAGCACAATTTCATCATATTCCTCATGGTCCAATGCTTTAATCTTTTTATCAAGCATACAAGCAATATCTTTAACTATCTCTCGATAATCTGCTTGGGCTTCAGCCTCTTTTACTAATTCCTTTAAGGTATACATCAGCTTTTCTCCTTTCGTTCATTCTAGATTAAATCTGGGCATCTTATGCCTCAGCAACACTAGATGTAGTTGTCACCGGAATATGAGTTACTGTACCACAATTTCGTGTACATAAGTTACTAGATACCACAACAAATAAGCCAGTATCAGCAGCAACTTTTAATTCATAATGCCTTCTAGTGCGAACCTGATTTGCATACAAGTGATGACCACAACGCCTAATAACAGGATATTGCGTAGAACTTGTGCCAATTTCAATAACAACAGGCATCAAATTAGTTACAGTAGATGGAATACTTTGAGCAATTCTAATGCGATAAACTTCACAGTTGTCATATTGCCCTGCAGGAATTGTTAATACCAAATTATTGCCTACTACTGCAACAGCAGTCGTTAAAATAGTGCGACAATTACAAGTCATGTTTATTACTCCTTTCAAAAAAAATAGGGAGACGTGATAGTCCCCCTACTTACTGTCACGCACAAAGCGGAAAAATTATTTAATTATTATACGCAGCCACATGCATTACCACAACCATAGCCATAACCATAACCATTCATTGCAGTATAAGGACTGCAAGTGATATAAGCAGGTTGCGGGAACGGACGAACCGTATTAATAATAGTCTGAGTCTGAGACAAGTTACCAAGTTGCAACTGAGCTGCTTGCAACTGGTCACGGAGTTCTTGGACTACGTTTGCAGTAATCAAAGCACGAGTTGCTTCGCCTTCCGCATGAATTGCAGTAGTGATTTCACAGGTATTTCTGTAATTCTCTGCACGAACTGCATCAATATTGCGATTAGTTTCACAGCAGCACTGCTGAGCAGCAAAACGACTTTCCGCAATAGCAGAGTTGGTCTGATTAAAGCCTTGGCACATACCCATTTGTAAAGCACTAGTGGATTGGCAAAGGTCTCTCTGGATACCAAAGTTTTGATTTGCTACTTGAGTAAACCCTTGGTTCATACTATTGTTCAAGTTAGTGTACAAAAATTCGTTGGTTAAGGTATTTACTGCACCATTAGCAGCATTGTTACCACCAAAACCTCCTCCGAAGCCACCGCCCCAAGCAAGTAAGAAGAACAACATTACTACCCAAATCCAGCCGACTCCTCCACCGAAGCCATCATTACTTCTGTTCATTTCGTAGACCGGCATTACGCCTGTGCCTTCATAAGTCATGATAAAATCCTCCTAATATATATATTTATTAAAGTATAGTGCTCGCGAGTTCACTATATCTTAATACCAAACTGAGAAGCGATATTTGCTATATTTGCAAAATCAATTCCCTTTTCTTTGCAAAGATTTTGAACAATTGCTTTCATTTGTTCGGGACTTTTTCCTTCAGACATCTTCATTGCGGTACCTAACATAGGATTATTCCCAAACATTTGCTGCATTAAACCTAAAGGATTGTTACTTGCTTTTAGTTGTCCTACTAGTTGTAGCAACTGCATTGGATTTATCGACGGCATTGTTAACTACTCCTTCCAGTTTTGAAATTTGCTCTTGTAATTGCAACACTTCAGCTTTTGTTGCATATTCAATTTGAGGCTCTGGCTCTTGTACATTTGCAACTTGCGGTGCAGCCCCTTGATTACCTAAATTATTAAGCAAGGAATACACTTTTAAATCACAAGAGCCAGTATTTATATTTAATTGTTTAGTGTATATTTCCCCATTTTGAATATTTGCAAAAATAAACAAACTACCATCAAAATCAATCATAGCAGCTTTTGCTTCATCAAAACTTGTAACAGGAATTGCTTTAATAAATTGCTGCTGAGTAGGCACTTGCATTTGTTGTGGTTGTTGCCTACCACCATACAAATTTGGATTTTGTTGACCTTGTTTCATTTGCATTTCTAATGCACTTAATCTGTTGTCCATTACTGGATATGGACCTTGTCCATACATTGGCATTTGCTGAGGCATTGGCTGTTGGACTTGGCCTCCAAAATTAGAATTATAATACATTTTCCGCACCTCCTTGTTGATATATATATTATAACACAAGAAAAAAGCCTAGCAACATCACTATATAATGCAATGTTAACTAGACCTTAATTTTGATATAATATTTATTTAACATCATTCATCTCATTAAAGATATTTAGATGCTTTTTGACTTCATCAGGTACAATATCTTGTTCTTCCCGCAATATCTTTAGCATATCATTCCTAGCTTTACATAAGAAATCTCCTGCTGATTCATAAGTCATGCCCAATTCTTTTGCTATATCATATTGAGAGCACTCATCAACATATTTCATCATCAACGCTTTTTCTTGCCTTTTCTTTAAGCCAATACCAGGAATGACTATCTTTAGTGTAAATTTTGATAACCGATTCAAAGCTTTTGTTAACGTAATCTTATCATTCATGTTTTAGCTCCTAATATGAGAATTTACTAAAGCACCTATAATGCCACCAATTAATAGTTGTATAATTGTAGTTGCGATCAACTTCTTATAGCCAGAATATGCTTTAATATCACTATTTTTCATTTCTTTCACTTCATCTTTTACACTAGTAATCCTGTCATGAGTTTGCTTATTAGACTCATCAATTGATTTCTCTAGTTTTTCAAGTGAAAGTAATATGTTTGTCACATTCTGATGTGTCATCTTTATGTCTACAGTTACACTATTCAAAAATTTATCAGTGGATTTTAAGTCTTTTTCAAACCCATCTTGCCGTCGTGAAATTTCCCGTATCATCTCACCATGATTTCGCAGCATTATCTCAATGGCATCGAGTGATAAGCTTTTTTCACTCATTATTTGCTCACGTGAAGCGAATTATTGCTACTTTTATTAATGATTACACCATTATCTCCAGATTCGATACTATTAACTTCTCTAGTAATCTCTCTTTCAATTCCTCTCTCGTAATCAAAATATTGCTGCGAAATAACAGTAGCAGTGATACCAATAGCAATTGCAACTACTGAGAAAAATATTACAATACAAATAATACCATATTTAATGATTTTTTCAAGCCTTTCATTGTTTTCCCGATATGCTTTTGCGTCCTTCGTTTTCCTATCTATCTGCTTCTGCATCTCTTCCATTTTTTGAACTTTTTGTTCAATTATCTTGATATCAGAGTCACTCAACCCAAGATTTTGCTCTTGTTTGTTTCCATTATTGTCCATAACAAATACTCCTTAAACATCAATATTATAAATGTAGCCTACAAAAAACCTATCACCATCACCATTTACTTTACCAAATCCAAGCACTTCATGATGATTTTTTTGATATTTCACTCCAGCCATTTGTGAATTGCCAGTATACCCATACCCAATCCCAAATATTGATTTATTTTTTCGTTCAGCTTCTACTTCGGCTCGAATTTGTTTGCTTAACACGCTCAATTGCTCATTTACAATTTCAGTCACATCAACATTAATTTCTGACTTTTGCAATATTTGCAATTGACCTTTTTCAAAGGCATGCTGTTCATCAATCAATGTATTGAATTCATATTGCTTGCCATTATATTCAGTCACAACTTTAGGAATATCATTTGTGATTTTTACCTGTGCATTATCAGCAGCTGGCCGTTCAACATAGACAATTTTTGTATCCTGCTTCGTTTCAATTGGTACATTTTCAATTGCTTGCCCTTGTTCTTTTGCTGCTAACTTTGCTGACAACATATCAATCTGAGTTTGATACTTTCCCTCAGCGACATTATATCCTTTGTTATATGATATATATATGGCTGCACCAATAACTATCACTAGACCTAAAATATATATAAGAGCTTTATTCATATCAATCAACTACTTCCAGCAATATGCTATTTCCTGCATTAATAATCATTCGAGACAATTCTTCCCCATCAGCATTTTGCATTCTTAGACATCCATATGTAGGCACCCAACCTTGATATGGAGCAAATGGGTCAGATAACCCACTACCACCACCATGTATATCACGATATCTATAATCACCGGTATGAATATAGAATGTTCCATACGCAGCACCTTGTTCTGCTGCCAAATCCATTCCAGGATAATCAGCACTTGCAGTATAATTCCCATTAGGTAATGATTGTCTTCTTTGTCCAGCATCATTGCAGCCTGGCACAAAATCACTTCGACACTCATAATCTTTAAGAACTTGCCCAAACCTATTCATTGCATAAATTCTTTGATTACTTCGAATAAATTGTAATTGTGCTAATCTTGTTGATTGCGATTCATTCATTTCTTTGTCTCCTTGTTTGTATTTATTTGATTATTGTTGTTATTTACTTGGAACAAATCAGCTTCACCATCTCCATCACTGTCAGTATATGATTTGCCTATCAACACTAAACTTGACACAAATGTTCCGCATAATGTTATCACAAATGAATTTAATGCAGCAATATCTGCTTTATCTTGTGATAACCAATTATAAAAGTAACCTGCATTCCACACTATCACTTCAAACAAAAGCAATATTAAAAAGCATGTCATTATCTTTGTTCCCATCGAATGTGGTATCTTTGGAATAACACTTAGCGTCTTTTGCAAGATATCTTTTAATTTATCAAGCATAAATATCACTTCTTTCTTTTTTTTTTAATTTTATTATGTACATTATACCACTATATATTATAACATATTCATAACTAAAAGTACATAGGTATTTTAAAAATTTATATTAAATACTTTTTTCTATATAGTTTAATATTGTCCTCCTTTAATTATACTGTATTATTTTTATTTTGTCAAGCCACCATAGGAGCTAGCTTAGAGGCTAGTATTCCTACAGGAAGTGTACAATCTCCTACATATTCATCGCCGGGCTCTACAAATAAATGGAGTGTGACTATACCCACTAATATAAAAGTTGTTGAAGTTCAGGATGTGGGGGAAAAATCTCCTAATTATGTAGGAGTAACTGGTGGAAAAACATATACGTTAACAGTCGTGGTTGGTAGCAATGATTTTTATTATTGCTATTATTCTAGCTCTAGTAAATATTGGATAAGTGCTAGGGATGATAGAGCTAGAATTTTGATATCTTGGTCTCCAACTATTAATGCGAAATCTCCTAATATTACTGATTATTAATAGTCTGTAACTTCTACTGCGTGTGAATTGATAGTAGGCGACCATTCGAGTTTAAAATTCAACTCAGTGTAACCAGTATCAACATCTAAATTGCCTATAGGATAATCAATCCAATATTTATTATTGTTAGCATTATACAACAAGTATTCTTCACCTTCTCCATAATTATATTCAGTCCAATTAGAATACAATTTATAGGATTTATTGGGTGTTACACCTACATACGTAATCAAACTTAAATATCCAGATTGATTAAATGAAGCTCTTAATACTGTTATTCCTGCGGGAACTGTAAAGGTACTGCCATGTGCTAAAGTAACTTCCCCACTAGGAATACTAGCCTCTAAGCTAGCTCCTATGGTGACATTTCCTGTCACAGTAATTGTCATTGGATTATCAGTTAAAGCCATAATATACGGCAGATTTTGAGTTTAGTAATCGGTTACTTTAGGCGTTTGATTGTTAATTGATTGTGAATAACTAATAGTTACACTTCCTGACTCTGTGCCAGTTTCGCTATAAGTTGATAACTTTAATGTATAACTTTTATTAGGAGTAACTCCTACATACCAAATATCACTAGCATATTCGTAATTATATACAGATAACCAATATTTTTTGCTATTTACTGAATATACATCTAAAGCTACTTCACCTTCGCCTTCATGGGATACATCACCCTCTACTTTTAATACTTTTACACCCGCAGGTACTGTAATAGTAACCGTTGTATTCACATCCATAGTACTCAACAATCTTGTTTCAGTAGTCGGTACACTTGCTTCTAATGTTGCCCCAACTGTTACATTGCCTGTAACCACTAAACTCATAGGATTGTCTGTCAAAGCCATCTTTTCCCTCCGATTTCTCACAGAGGAATATTACATTAATAATCAGTTACGTTAGGTATTTTTTGATTAATTGATTGAGAATAAGAAATCTTTAAATACCCTCCATCCAAATTATATTCTGCGCCTACGTATAACGATAATTTATAAGTTTTGTTTGGTGTTACTCCGACATACCATTGATCATAGAAATTAAAACCCTCTGATCTATAACGCCACTCTTTTTGATTAGAAAGGTTTTTTATTTCTACAGTAACGTAATCATCATAACCCTCGCTAGATTCTGCATGACTGGAAATATATAATACAGTAACTCCATCAGGAATAGTTATTGATACTTCCTCATACAAGATGTCATTTGCTTCAATATTTTTGTTGATCAAGAAAGTTTCTTCTGTAGGCACAATAACTTCTAATTCTGCACTAACCGTAATATTCCCTGTGACTGTAATATTCATAGGATTATCAGTTAGTGCGTGTAATTGTAATTTTGGAAGACGGCTGACAGACAATTCTTTATCTGCCTGCCCCCCCCTAATTAATTTATTAAACATTTTATTCGTCCTCCTTATTTATATTAATTTTTTCTAAAAGTTCTCCATCTTTGTTATAACCAGTGATTATAAGATTTTGACCTTTTTTAACTAAAATACTATAAGGTGAATTTGCTTTTACACTAAAAGAATATTCACCACTTGCAACAAAATCAAGATTCGCATAACTGTCTAATGTACTTGATAATTTGGCACATTTTTCATTTAGTTCTTTTTGCATATCTTCATATTCCGATTTTGTTTTCCCGCCTAATAATTTTATCAACCAATTAAACATCTTCGTCCTCCTTTTCTAATACAGCTCCAATTTCAGCATCGCCATTTATTGCTAATGTATTTGCACTTGCAGTTTGATAACTTCCTGACAATGTAAATCTCTTAAAGGTGTATCCCATATTCGGTGTGCATTTATTGCTTGCAGTTTTGCCATGCTGAACAGTAAAGGTTGAAGTGTGTGCAACTCCATCAACTGTAACAGTAATCCTTCCACCTGTAGGCTGATTAATCGTATAAGTATAGGTTTTCAAGGTAGCGGCTGTTGCACTAATAGTGATATTATCTGTCAATGTTCCACTTGTACTGCTTAATGTGCCTGCATTATAACCTGTACTTGCTGATATACTTGCCGTATAAGTTGACCCTGCTTCTGCTGTAAATGTTGATGTATATGAATTGCCATTGCAAATTACTGTTATTGTTTGATTTGCTGATTGTACGATTGTGACTGTTACTTCGGACGTGTAACATAATCTTGCTACACCGTTTACTCCTATATACATTTTTTTGACTTTTCTTGCCTTGCCGTCTACTCCAATGTATATATTCTTTGCTTTTCTTGCTTTACCATCTACACCTATATAAATGCTTTTTGCCATTTTCGCACCTCTTTATTCATACACAATATAAAGTGTGCCTGTGGTTAATGCAGAGCTTCCAGCGGTTAAATCAGTTGTGCTATAGGTATATGCAGGTGCGCATCCTAATGCGGTTCTTGCGGCAGCGGCTGTTGTTGCCCCTGTTCCACCATTTGCGATTGGTAAAGTACCAGTAACTCCGACTGTTATATTTGCCGAACCATCAAAACTGCCAGCAGTACTACTTGCAAGATTTGCTGTAATAGTCCTTGCAGTTGCTAGTTTTGTTGCTGTGGCAGAATTACCTGTGTAGGTACTAGCATTTATTGTTGCTACTATTTGGGTAGCATTTTTCCATGCAAGTGTTGTTGTTCCGCTTGTAAATACTACGCCACCTACCATTGTTACTAAGTTCTGGAATGTGTTTGCTCCTGTGAAACTGTTATTTCCAGCGGCTAATACATCTCCACCACCTGCACTTGCAACACTATCATCTACATATTTTTTTGTAGCCGCCATCAAATCTGCTGTTGGATTGCCTTTAAGTGTTAAATCACCTGTCATTGTTCCACCAGCAATAGGGAGCTTTGTAGAGTCAGCTATTGTAATGTTTGCTGTGCCATCAAAAGATACTCCATTTATTGTGCGTGCGGTTTGTAACTTTGTTGCTGTATTAGCATTACCTACCCATTTTGCAACACCATCATATGTGACCGTTGCAAAGAAATTATTATTGCTAGAAAAAGCTACTTTCGTATTATCGTCACGTATGGCAAACACATTATTATTCGTTCCAATTCTAAATACATGAGGTTGATTTGTGCTTGCGTGATAAAATAATCCACCTAAATTATCCGTCCCAATTCTTGCTTGTACTGTTTCATTTGTTGGAGAAATACCAAAACTTATACTACCACTGCTACCTGCCGCTGTGCCGTTTGATACTCTAATGTTTCCTCTGAAAGCATTTAAAGCTGTAAAGGTATTTGCTTGATTTAATAAGCCTACTTCATCAGTACAAGCAATTTCTCGCCATGCAGTCCAACTACTATTTTCATGGCAAAGACAGCGTTGATACGTTCTTGAAACTACATAACTACTCCCATAAGTTCGATAAATCTGGACTAAACTTGTTCTAGGGGCATTAAATCCAATCAATACACTTAATACACCGCCCCTTGGCGTTGCATCATTATAGCTAGTGGGGAGATTTGCTATTGTGTTTGCTTCTGTATTGCTTTGTACTTGATATTCTCCAGGAGTTTTGTAATCATTAAAATCGCTATTTGAAGGGATAAAATTCGTTATGTTTAAATATTTAGCCGAATTTACATCTCCGTTAGCTATACTATCATCTACATATTTTTTGTTCGGCACATCATTATTTACTGTAGGAGTTTTGTGTACTGTCAGTTCCAGCCCATTTGCATTAGTATATTTACCCCACGGAGTATTATTTAACGAGCTAAATTCTACTGTGCCATCAGAATTATACACGCTAGCAAAGGATGTTTGAATACCGCTTCTTAAATAACAAGGTCTATAATCAGCGGCATACATTACTAAATCGCCTATTTTATTTCTGCATATAGAAGGTGTTTGTTCACTACCTTCAGGTTGTGTTCCGAGCCATAAATAAGTTGATACATCACCAGGAGTGGTAGCACTGCCCCGTATTGTTAAATTTGCATTAAATATAGCACTACCATTCCAATAGTTATTGCCTGTCCATGTGTTATTGCCTGCTAATTTGCCATAGGTCGTATGAATATTATTGCCATTAATATCAGCTAATGCTTTTGTTGCTGTACCCGCTGCATATTCTTGAAATGCGTCCATTGTGCCTAATTTAGTATCATCTACGACTTGATATTGTACTGGAGGAGTAACTCCTATTATCATTACAGTATCGCCATTTTGAACATCATCAACAGTTAAAGCAAGCATATCTGTAACAGTATCAACCTTTATAACATTATCCAAGCCTGCTGGAGGAATATTAGAAATATCTAATTGTCCTTTGACCCTAGAAGCATCAATATCATTGCTCATGAAGTAATCTATTACTTCGATTATTTTTTTCACTACGCCTAAACGAGTGATATCTGATATATCCCTTAAACTCATAGTAACCTCCTATGTTGTTTCTTCATCTTTAGGTGAGAAATTAAACAAGATAACTGTCCCATTAAACTTTTTAATAGACTCTATAATCAATCTTGCTGGCTCAGCTTTACTAAACATATAATTTACTTGTGCTGGTCTTAACTCACCATCATCATTTCGTACCATTACATCAAATACTGCCTGACCATTTGTATCAACCTCTAATCTCCAAACATTGTCATCAGTACTTCCTTCCCATTCATCATCTTCATCTGAGCCATCAGTAAAGTCAATATATGTTTGTGATTGTTTATAGTCTTTATATAATGCTTCTATTTCATTTTTCATATCAGCAGAACCAGCAGCAGCATTTTCCGCTATCCTTGCTGCTTCCTGAGCAGAAGCATTAGCGTTTGCCGCAATATTAGCTTGCTCTTCCGCTCTATTAGCTTGTTGAATTGATATTGCTTTACTTACTGCTGCGTCCTCTGCCGATAATTGAGCATTTTGCTCACTTTCCAATGCATTATTTCTTGATGTTGCAGCTTGGTCAGCATATTCACCAGCTTTAGTTTCTGATGCTTTAGCAGCAATTTGTGACGCTTGTGCTTGAATTGCTGCATCAGTTGCTACTTTAGTATATGTTTCTGCTGCCTCAGCATAATTTGCTGCTTTATTCTCTGATGTCTTAGCTTCCTTTGCCGATTGAGCTGCTGCAGTCTCAGATTGCTTAGCTTCTGCTGCAGCATTCACTGCCCTATTAGCTTGCTCAGTTGTTTGTGACAATAAAGTACTTGCAGTATTTGCTGCACTTTCTGCCCTATCTGCGTCATCTTTTACTTGTTGGACAAATTGGTTCCATTTATCATCAGGTGGATCAGTTGCTGGGTCACCTTGATGAAAGCCAGATTCTATGATTTCTACTCTTACATCATTTGTCGTTGCTCTATTTGATGAACCTGATACACCATATAATGACACAAACATTTCGCCTTCACCAATTAAGGCTTGCCATGGAACTATATATTCTACTCCTGGCTTAACATTTGCTACATCATATACGACTCCATCTCTTTCAAATTGAGCAACTTTTACATATTCCTTCCAATCTTCCGATGTTTCAATTGTAAATCTTAAATAACCTTGACTATCTGCAACAATACGACTTGTTTCATACTTTGAAATAGCCTGATTCATTATTCTTAATTTTAGCATTTGTTGTACCTCTTATAAATTGTCATATCTTAAATAATAAGGAATAACAATATAATCTGGATATGTTGCAGAATTTGTTATAACAGGAGCATCTTGTACACTAGTAGACATAGTCCTTACATCCCCTGAGCCACTAACACTCCAACTTGCTCCTTTAGGGACAGGGAAAGAAATGCTTGTAGCACCTTGACCATATTTAGAACGTCCTGCGGTATACATTACTTTTACACCATTTACATAGCCATTAATAGTTGTATTACTATAGCTTATTGCAGTCACAATCAAATCAGTTGCAGCAATTCCCGATGAACCTGTTGACGTATAACTACCAAATTTAAAAGTGCTAGCACTACTTACAAAGCTAATCTCCTTCTTAGGAACATAAACTCCTGCTTTATTTTGAGGCCCACCAGAACTAATACAATTTAAATTCGGTATCCTAAACGTTGTACTACCATTACCAGTTGAATAATATGCACAACTACCATTTTGTGTATTTTCGGTTTGCCATTGAACTTCTGATACTAACAACCCATACTCCTGTACCCATGCCCATAATAGTGGCATTTCAGACCTATTATACAAACCACCTTGCATTATTACCCAACCAGGAGGAGCTTTGGACACTAACTTTTGTTCAATCGTACCAATTGGGGTTGTGTCATCAGAGCTTACAAATTGTTTTGCTTTCCAAATAATGTCACCATCAACAATATCATTAACAGTACCATCTTCTTGTATATATTGTTCCCAATTAGGCTCATTAGTTCCTGTTGTTCCTGCATTTTGAGCAATAAGAATTGTGCTTAAATCAAACGGGAATAAAAGCACAGATGATTTCTTAATTGCTTTTTTTGGCAGCCAAGAATACCTATTCAAAAATTGATTGTGATTATCGATTGCTGTTTCCCACCTATTAACATCATCCCAAACAACAACATCATTATGCTTCCAATCAGTCTTAGCAATATAATTCAATATTCTCATTATGACACTCATGATGCTACACCTTCCTTAATGATTATATTATGTTTCATAATTGTATCTTCATAAACAGGCACATATACAGGAGACTCAAAGCATATTAACCCATCTTTATCAAGCAATTTGATATTTGTCACTTCAATATTTTGCTCTTGTTGAGGCACAATATATTCAATAATTGCTTCCCCATTTACTTCTTCTTTCGTTAAAAATGTTGTAATCCTAATCGTATTATTAATTAGTACACTAGTGATTTCAGACAATGTAAATTGTCTATATTTAGCTTCCATTAATGATGACATGCTATTTGTAGACCTCCCTTTTATAATTCCTTTGTCTTCGTAGCTGATAAAAGGTTTTTCTCCTAATTTCCATTGTCCGCCTAAAACATAATTGTATGTTAACTTTGATACGTTAACTTGTTCCGACACAAATATTTGTTGTGGCACTAAAGGCATATTAATAAATACTATATTACATGGCTTAATATTTGACATTAACACTGCAATTTCATTATAATATAATTGATTTTTTGCTGCTGATTCGAGATATAATGTATAATTATCATAATCAATAATTAAATTATACAACCCAGCACCAATTAATGAATCCAACCTATTTCGTAAAAATATAGTCGTATAATATGGGATTACTGAGACTCTATTTAAAAGTCTATCTCGTCTTTCCTCAAGTGTCTCAGTCGATGGATCTGCAATCACATCAAACAATACTTCATAAGCACTAATGCCAGTCTCATCAGCTAACTTAATAAATTGATTATTAATTGCCCTCCTAAAATTTACTCCTATTTCTTCAAAAGCTTTGTCCTCGGTATCAATAATTGCATCGATTTCCACGTAACCATCATAAAAACGTGGAAAGTATCTTTTCATCTTAACTACTCGACCTTGCATTTATTGTCACCGTCCCTAAGATAGGAATTTGTTGAGTTATCTCAGTTTCAACCAACTCAACATCTCTTGCTTCACCATTTAAAGTAGTGTCATATACACTACTAACACCATCAACAGAAAGAATAGCATAATTAACTCTAGCCACATATACTGTTACTGCATATCTATTCCAATTGTCACTAACAGCCCATTCCTCTCTTAACTTCAAGAAATATTCTTCTATTTTTTCTTCCAATTTTGCCTGCAGTAATGATACTGTATAACCAGACAGCAATGTGACTACAGCAACAATATTTACAACTACTTCCGATGGAGTAACAACTGTTAAATTATGTCCAATAGGTACAATACCTAATCCCATTTGTCCTGAATCTTTAATATCAGCATTCTCAGGGTCCATATGCTCTTTAACCTGCTTTAAAAAATCATCAGACACTTTATTGTATTCACTATCAACAATGCTTATCTTGACTGTTCCGCCACCATTCCAAACAGGATAAATTTGAGCAGCTCCAACACCTTCCTCCTCAATTACCCATTGTTTATATTGTGATATATTTCCACCAAAGATGCTTTTACCAACTGAGCTCAAAAATCTTGTTCTCAAACTGTCATCATCTTCAGCATCTTGTGCTGGTGTAACTAATGTTGTTAATGTTGCATTTACTAAGCTAGGAATAAAGTCAATTGGTTGTATTTGTCCAAAGTAGCTATTTCCCACCACACCTGCTGCTTCACATGTTAAATTATATGAACCCAATTCAATCTCATTTGTATCTGGGTCTATATACACAGAATCGACTTTGTAATTTAATATTGTATCTTGCCCCATTGTACTAAACCTAGCACCAATATATACTGAGACAGGATTACCTAAGTTATCTAAGAACGTTCCTTTCTTTACAGCATAAGTTGCTGGATACCTAGTAATACCTGCCTCAACAACTCTTGCATCAAGCCATTCACCATAAGCTGTTTCAATAAACGTATTATCAATAATCTCCCTTAATTTAACATACCAAACTGCTAATTCATAACATGCTGGAGCAATTGCATCATAAATTATACTGCCTTGTCGTTTGTCTAAGTTATCAGGTACTCTTGCCAATGCTTGCTCCAAAAGATAGCTATAACTATATTGCTTTAAGTAATCATTAATCAAGCTCATTATATATTCACCCTCTCTTTTACATCAACAGTACCTGCAACTGTTATTAACTTCATCGAAATGATTATATCATCAAGCTTTTCTCCTAACTCACATGAAAAGTCTTGCATTTCAATTATTCGATTATCAACCAATAAACATTCTTCCAACGTTCTTTGTATGTCCGACTTAACATAATCAAAGTCTTTGCCAATATATTGCTCTATATTCACACCATAATAATGGTCATATATCACATATGCATCACGTTCTGTATAAAAGTTTTTGATGATAGCTTGTACAATTGCATCAAAGCCATCAACAGTCCCAATTATTCGCTTTTGCAATGTGTTCAACTTATAAGTCAATGACGGCATCTCTTTATTTTTGTTGTTTGAATTAAACACAAAATCAATTTCAGGTATCATACTATGCCATCCTCCCTTTCAAGAATATAATATATTTGGCCTCCATTACATTTTAAACATCTTACTCTATCACCATCTTCAAGCCCTCTCCATAGCATTATATTAGGCAATGCTTTTGAAGTTGGTCCATGCACACCTTGATGCAAATGACTTATATAACCTGAATATCTAAATGGAATGTCAATTGTTGCCTCTCTACATAAACAAGATGTAACAATAAATTGACTTGGAATAATTGTATTATTGTCCAATTTAATTGTTAAAGGGGAGATTGATTGTACAGTTGCATAGCAAAGGGTAACATCTTCATCTGTCTTTTTTGCTCGTTTAATTCTTTTTTCCACTGACTCATATAGTTTACCCATACAATTATTCACCTCCTGTTGTTTCTTGATTTGCTTCAAGGCTTCGATTAAGAATCTCTAAATCCATTGTATGCTTATTTTCTTCAATGTTATGTGTGCATCTAGCAATAATAAAGTTTTGTTTGCCAGTAAATCCAGTATTTTTCAAATCAGCAATATCAATTACTATACCATTGCCAGCTCTTAAATCAAATGTACCAACAAGAACGGATATCTTCATACGTCTTGTTTTTCTATTTTTCACTCTTAACAAATTCATCGCCTTATTACGAATTTGCTCATAGCTTAACGTATCATCAACACTTTCGTATAATTGTAATGTGCCCCATTTTTTTTCATTAGCACTATCAAATACTACATACACATCTCTTTTTGCAGTATCCTTATTTTCCTTGACCAATTTGACTCTATTGTATGTATCTTTATCTATTGATGTTTCATAATCATACTGTGACAGCATATTGTTATCACCAATATACCAATTTGTTCGTAAATTTTCTAAATCAACCAACTCAATAGTGCCTGCATTATCTCGCATTATATACCATTTATCAGTATTAATTAAGCATTCATCAAGGCCGAATTGAATAATATCAAACATTGATTTATTCTCGTGTATTCTATCTGATACAACCCATGTACAATCATCAACGACACTATATTTAACATTAAAGTCATCACATATTTCTGCGAATATCTGAGCAGCAGTTTTTCCAGAGAATATATATGTTGCTACATTCTTTAAGTATCTCATTGAGTCATAAACTGTAACATCTAATAAACGTCTTTCATTGTAACCAACAGTAAATACAAACCCAAAAAATACCGGTTTATCATTATCCCTTATTAGGACTTTATCACCTTCCTGTATAACAATGCCATCAGTTTGCAACATGTTCATTTTTACTTTGCCTGGTTGTGCTTCCAATGTTGTTTCCCAAGTTAATTTATTGACAATTTGTGACACTTCTTTCAAAGTACCATCTTCAACATTTTGAATGAATATTTGCATGTTTTTCATCATATTACCTCTTTATGACTTTATAATCTCAGATACTGCATTCTCAGCTATCCAACCCATATAATCACCATTGGTTGAATTTATTTGATATTTAATGTCATCGCTCATGATGTCGGTTAACCCTACAATTGCCGTTGTTTTTGAAAGGATACCTGACATAGAGCCCATTTCTTCATCTTTATATAATAAACCATTAGCAACAATTAATGAATTATCTAGACTCATCTTACTTCCCGAGACAATGGACTCAGAAATATTGCTACTCTGAGTTTTTTGAAGCGTGATTGTTCCGTCATCATTTATTGTTGCTAATTGTGCACCATATTCTACATATTCTCTTAATTGCATTGAATATCTTATATCTTTTGTTCCCGCTTCAGGGACATATTCAAAACTCTCAACAGTAACAAGCACATTTATATCCAAGTCAGATACAATAAATCTTACTGGTGTTCTATTATTTCTAACACTTTCAATTTGAGAAATATAATATTCTGGACCGCCCTTTAATAAAGGTGTTGAGATATAAGACCTTGTATTGATAAACCCAAGTAACCCATCAGAACTTGGAAAAAAACAATCAAATCGATACTCGGCTTGCTTCCTATTTCTAATTATTGTAACGTCACCTAAACCAACTACATTTTGCACTTGATTATTGCTACCTATTGTAACCTGAACAGAGGCAGGATTAACAGGCAACTGTAATACGTCATCATTTGTAATCTTCATAAACAACTTAATAGCCACCTTGTTAACCCTCCTATGTTGCTAAGCTTGACTCCATATCAGCTTCAAATAAATCTGCAATTTTACCAGCAATAACATCAACATCAGCTTCTTTTTCAACTTTATCAATATGCACTGTCATTTCCGGTCTCAATGTTGTATATTGATTAACATACCTTTGTTGAGCAACATCTTTCATCAATTTGATGTCTTCATCGGATATCTTGATGTCATTCCCTACTTTAGTGTTAATAGGTTTTGCTGCAGTTCCATCAGGAGCATTAGGGTCAATGTTTGGACCAAATTCTCCTAGTCCTTCACCATTTACAAAGTCTTCTGCAATCTTACCAAATTTGTCCATTGTTTCTTCAAAATCAATGTAATCAGTTCGCTCAAATGTATATTTTTGATTTTTAGCTAAATCTTTAGCCATGCCTGCCACTTCACTTTTCCAATTATTAATTGTTGAAGCAAAGTCAGTCTTGAAAATCTTATCAACACCTTTTGCTATTGCAGCAAGAGCTCCTAAACAAATATCAGCCATTGTCAAAAACAACCTTTGAATTGCATTAATAGGGTCAAACCAAACATTTGCAAAAAATTCTGCAAAATTAATAATATAATTATATAACCCCTTAAGAGTATTGACTACCCAAGCATATACAAACCCAAATGCTTTGCCAACATAATTTGCCATTGTACCAAAGCTAATACCTAATTTGTGTAATATCAAAATCACTGCTACAATTGCTGCTATCACTAAAGCAATTGGCCAATTAGCAATTAACCATGCTGATGCTGCTTTATATCCCATAGATACATAGCTTGCTGCTACTCTATAAAGTGCTGGTATAACGTAAGTTAAAATTAATGCAACTACACCTAATAGTACAGTATTGACTGCGCCCCAATTTTCCGTAATAAACAAAAATAGCTTATTTACAACCTGTAATGCTATTGCTATAATTGGCACAAAGTTATTTGCAAATAATGCTGTAATTTGCTTTAAACCTTCCGCAAATAATTTACTTTGGTTAGCAAATGAACCAATTGTTCTACTAAAGTCACCTTGAGCATCTTTAGTAACATCCAATAAGTATTCATATCTTAACATGACTTTTTCGCCATATGACATATCCTTATACAATTTATCCATTCCTTTTGATAAAGCAAACGTTGATAAATTTGTTTCAGACATATTGATACCTAATTGCTTCAAGCCTTCAGTTTCACCTGAGATACCACCTCTTATTTTGTTAAAAGCTTCTTCAGGTTGTAAATTATAAAACGATGCCACATCACCAGCTAAACCAGCTAATGTGGTTGACATTTCCATGACTTTATCATTTGCTACGCCTGAACTTTTAAGCATTGCGCCCATTGTACCAGCAAATTTCTTCGCTGACAATTCATTCAAACCATAAGCTCTTAAAGCACCTTGTGCCCATTCATTAACTGCTTCTGCACTTTTACCAAATGATACATCAACAACATTTTGAACTTCAGCCAAATTGGATGCAAACTCAATTGATTGCATTAGTGAATCAATAAGAAAGTATAATGCCTTTTCACCTAAATTTGCTAGGAAATTTCCGACCAAAATATCCCATTTAGATAGTTCTTTTGTGACCTCTCCTGCAGTTTGGCCTGTTTCTTTGATTTCCTTTTCTACCTTATCTAATTCGTCTACTAATCTATTTAATTCCTCATTTGCAACTTTTACTTCTTTACTTATCTTTTCAAAGCCTTTACCACCACTTGTTGCAGTGTTCATTTCTTCCATCATTGAAATTGTTAATTCTAAATTCTTTACTATCTTTGACAAGATTGGTGTCATTTTGTCTTGTAATTCGATTGTACTTTTAACAGTCGCCAAAATAAACACCTACCTTCTTTTACCCTTTATTTTATTCTTTCTTTCTGCCTCTTTTTCTGCTCTAATACGTTCATCAATAAATGCTATTACAGCCGCTTTTTCTTTTCGGGAAAGATTAACAAATTCTGACGGCCATTTATGAAATTTATGGAGAGCATAGTAAGCATACCATGTCTCTCCATCTCTTTCCCTTAAGAGTTTTTTACATCTTCAATGTCACTCTCAATATCATTGTCAAACCCAGAAAGACTAATAATTGCCTGTGCTAAATCAGAAATTTCACCTGCAAGCAATACTTTATTCAAACATGCTTCGGGAGTAACAACACCACATTTTGAAATGAATGCTGCATCTCTAAAATTTGGATACAAGCAATTATTTAGGATAACAATTTCAAAAAATCTTCTTTGGTCGAATGACGCTTTTTTCTTCATAATTGAAAAAGATTGTTTTTGAGCTTCGCCAAATTCTTTATTGTTCATTGGTTTAATTTTGAATTTAAATCCTTTCAAACGACCACCAATATCAACTTCCTTTTCAATACCAATAATATCATTTGACAACAAAAATTCAACAAGCGTTTGTGGAGCTGCATCTACTTTTTCATTTTGTGAATTTACAATTTCATTTTCATTACGTTCATTCATTCGTCTTTACCTCTTTCTATTAATTTGCAAAAGCAACCGGCTTCCCAAATTTATCAAGAATATCAAAATCATCAAATGTAAAGTCAACATCTTCATCAAGTGTATCAGAATCAACATCTAACTTTGCAAGAATCAATGTCCCGATATTTACATTATACAATACTACCGTTTGAGTTCCAATTGAACTTGATGGGTCATCATTTGTAATAGTAATAGTGAAATATGTATCAACGCCAGTCTTAGCATATTTCAAAGCTTGTTCCCTAAACTCAGTAGTCATATAGTACAAATTCATCGTTCCTGAACCTGACCAACCAGCAGCCTTATGTTGAGTACCTGAATAGTCCAACGTCTTAACTTCTGCCTGATTTTTTGTAAATGTCACTTCAATGTTTCTTACATAAAACATATCTTGTACACTACCATTAATGTTAGCAGTTGCTCTGCCTTGCTGGCCATTAATAACATCACGTGCTAAAAGCACATTAAACTGATTTGCCATTCGTACTCACCTCCTTATGCTGCTATGCTGCTAACAGTATATCCAGATGTTTTTTGACCAACCATAACAGTCATATACATCTTTTCCATAGAGTCAACAGGTTGAATGATTAATTTAACAATGACTTCATCTACTTCATTACCAGGAAGCACATCAATATCTTCAGTGCTATCAAAGTTTTGAATTGCCCTCATTCTTTGCAATTCATTGAAATAGTAAATTAAGTCTGCCTTGTAATCTTTGCGGCCTTGTTCATCATTATCAACTTTACCAATATAAGATTTTTCCCAAGTAAGTTGAGAAGAATTTGCAATTTCATCAAGGGTCCTAATTACTCTATTCTTGCTAAATTGATAATCTTTATCAATGGTAAAGTTATGTAATGTATTAATATCCTTTTCGATTACAATGACACCATCTTGTCTGGTAGAAAGAACCATCTTACCGGTAGTTATTGCAGTTTCGATTTGTTCATCATCACGTTGATTAATGATTTCAGTTGCTCCATCAATAACATAGTAGGTAAGGGATTCATTAATCTCTGCACCTGCAGTTAAGCCAGTAATTGTTGCAACAAATGCAGCAGTACCAATTGTTTCACTAGAAGTCTTATATCCCTGGTCAACAGAGATAATTGCTTCATAGTCTGCTTCACTATAATCATATAATACTAATTGTACTTTCTTACCAATATTTTCTCGTAAATTCTTAATATAAGTAACTGTATTAGTTCTTACGTTTGAATTTTCGGTAATTGGCAACCCCATAACCTGCCATTGATGCATTTTCATCGTATTCATATAAGTTGAATAAGTATCATTTATAACAGTACCATTTTCACCGCCTGAAAGCATTGTACCTGCAGTTAAGGAAAGTGCACCAGTGCCACTAAAATTAACCCAATCATTGTCAACTAACTCAGAAATACTAGTGACATTTTGTCTATCTTTTTCCAGCGTGTTGTAATATGTAACCACAATGAAGTTAGTGTCTTCCTCTGCAGTTTCATCATCAAGAATAGCTACTGAAATCTTATTGCCACAAATGCCAGTATATTTTGCCGTAACAGTTAAATTTCCTAGGGTCGCAGATGCTTGCTTTCCTCCTGTATCAACACGAAAAGCTAAAAGCTTATAACAACCTTTAAGAACTTCTCTGAACATCTGAACCTCATCGTCGTAAACGGTATATCCTATCTTACTTTGAGCTTTACCAGTAATTAAATCCTCACTATATATTTCCATTACTTCTCCAACAGGACCCCAATCCATTGTCATTGGCATTGTTGCCACACCTCGAGAACCAACATTGGATAATGGTTTTGGGATCGCTTTAAAGTTGATATAAGCACCAGGACGATTTTTGTTGTAAGTAACATACGTACCGCCTGCCATATTATCCCTCCTTGCTTCTGCTTCTTAAGCCATAAGTCACTCTCAATTTGCCCATCTTCGGAGATTGTTCAATCGGATAGAGGGCTCTATATTTGTAAGTGACATAGAATTGTAGTACATTTTCATTTATTTCATGGTTGATGTTTGAGCCTCTCACTATAACTCCACCAACACTAATTTCTCTTAAGACACAGTCCAATTTATTTGCCATGTCCAAACATATTTCATATTTTTCATTTGATTCTTCGGGAGGAAAGAATCTTATTTGCATTGATTGTGTTCTTTCAAATACTTTATTTCGTATGGTACGTTGTTCACTCTCAGGAGTATTTAATGCCCATACAAAGAACATTGGTGTTTCAGCTTCATCATTATCTTTTTCTTTATAGATAGGAGGAACTTCCTCATCTTCACCATATATACTTATGATTTTTTGAACTATTGCATCGATGACGATATTATAATCAACAGAAATGTCAGTCATTCAAACATCACCTCACTAATCCATTTATCATAAGCTCTTTTAAATCGAATTGGTATTTCATCGCCTATTTCATCTATACTTATTTTTGCCATATGCACACCTTCAACCCATTTTGGTTTAAGCATCATACCCTTATTGTCAGAACTGCCTGGAATATATTTCTTATAAACAAACTTACCGCCTTTCCATTCTCCTGGAACCCATCTAGCTCTTCGATAATAACCATTCTCAACATAGCTAGCATATTCTGCATTGTTAATAATTTCAACAATAAGAATATCACCTCTACGTTTGACTTCACCAATTTGCCATGAATTTCTTAAAAATCCTGAATCAACAGGAGTACGGAATTTTGTTTTTGCAATAGCTCTCAATCCCATTTGAAGAATAAAGTTTTCGATGAACTTTGTATGTTCATTTCTAGCTGTTTTAGCTCTTTTTAATAAAGCCTTTAATTCCTCAAATTTTGCTGGCATTTAATCCATCCTTTACATCAATTATAATTTCTTGATGTGTCACAAAAACATCTGGCTTGTTTGCTAACCCTTGATATGTAGCTAAGACTTCACCTTCGTCAGATAAAACTCTGGCAATAATCATGTCACCTTTTTCAACATTTAAAGTAACATCACAAAATACTTTCATTTGCTTTTCAACTGGATTTCTATCAAAATTCACAGTCTCCGAAGTATCATCCTTTGATGTACTTACTTTGCATTGAGCATTTTGCACTTTATAAACAGGAACATCAGAATAGCCAGTAGTTCCATTTTCCTTTTTCACCTTGGGATAATAGTAAACATCAAGTGAATCTTTGTACATTAATCTTAGTATTTTTGCATACTTTCCAAGCTTTACCATCTCATTCTCCTATAAGCATTTAATTGCTCTTTATAGTTAAATATAAAAGCATCCAAGTCAGCAGTATGGCTTTTAAGTATAGTTTTTTCCAAGCTTTCGGTATCACCAGTACCTAAGCCAATTGATGTATCACCAATGGATATACTTGCAACACTTCCTGGATTGACATCAACTTCTGCATCAGGGTCAGATGATACATTAACTTGATTTATGTACCGTAGATAGTCAACACACATATTAATAATGATATATGACAATCCTGCCGGCACAGATTTTTGATTGATGTAGTTTAGTACCTTTTGCTGTACCTCTTCTATAATATCAAGAATTTCTTCATCTGAAAAGTTTTCTTCAATGAACTTTAACCGACGTCGAATCTTTAAAAGTGTTGCATCATTATCCATTGAGTTCACCTCTTATTTACGACGATTACCTTTTCGTTTAATTGGATGTACTTCTTCCTCTTCTTCAGATTCGTCTACATCAATGTGTGTTTTTGTTACTTCTTCATCAGCTTCGTCTTCTATGACAAAAGCACCAAGTTTTTTCAGTTCATCCAAGTCAATATCTTTAATAGTAAACATTGTATTTGCAGGATATACTTTGCCTTTATAAGATACTGCTTTATTCAGCTTAACTTTTACCATGTTGTACCTCCTTAAGCAACTTTGATAACATAAATGTCACTCATTCTTTCAAAGGAAGGAAGAACGATTTCAGATACAATATTGAATACATTGACCGGATGTGCTTCTTTGATAGAAGTGATTGCTACGCCAGTGTTAACAATAGACACAGATGCATCAGTACCTCCACCAAGTAAATCAAATTCTTCCGGAGTAGTACCATACCAAGTATTGCCTAAAGTGTAAGAAGGCAACAAAGTAACATAGTTATCAGGATAGAATTTAGTATCAGTACCGTCTTCATCTTTAAACATTTTGTCATAAATAGTAAATGTTAATCCAGTCATGCTTTCAACAAATTGACGAGCTTGATTGTCCGTCAAAATAAGATTTGTTGCACCAATTGGATTCATTGCTTTTTTGATAGATTCAGATGCCAACATATTGGTCAATGTAGTAGTATTCATTAAAGCTTTAACAGGAGTAACACCATACTTTGTTTTCATATAGGTCACTGCATTCATCAACACTTTAATTGGATTATTAGATGCTTTGTTTGTTTCTGTCCAAGTATCAGTGGAAGTCAAAGTCAAATTGTTGCCAGTTGCCCAAGTACCATCTGCATCATAGTTGTAATTATAAGTAACATCACGACCAGTATCAAGTGCAGCAGAAATACCAATTTTGCCTTGATACAACAAAGACATAATCATTCTTTCCGGTTGAATTAAAGCACCATCAACCAAGTTGGTAATATCATCATAAATGCGTTGAATAATTGGAGCTGCAAATTGGTCACCTGCTGCCAAATATGTTGCAATTTCCTGGCGGTCTTTTTCGCCTAAACGATAACCTTCACGGAAAAATGGCATCTCAGTTTCCAACTTTGTTACACCGATACGGTCTCTTAAAGGAGCTTTAGTATCGAATGCAGCAGGTTGTAAAGCAACCGGCAATTGATTTTTACCTTTGATAAATGCTAAATCTAAACCAGTGCGCTTAGAAACAGGGAACATGGAAGAACCAATATAAGGGTCATCCATATTAGCATTGACATTTGTCCAATAAGCTGAAATAGCTTTAGCGTCAAACATCTTATATAAAGATTCTTTTACATTAATAGGCATTATTTATTCCTCCTTCTTATTTCATCTTTTAATAATTATTCACCAGCAGATGCTGCAGCTGCAATTGTCATATCTTTTTCCAAAATACTAATTTGCTTCATTGCTGCCAATGCTTTATCAGATGGAGTTGTAGGCAATTTTTCTGCCAATACAAAACCATGAATCATAATAGCCAAGTTAACATCACCATCAGTGACATCATAATCTTGGAAAACCAAGCCAATTGCAGTCTCATTATTTGCAGGATATACTGTACCTGCTTTAATAACAAGGCGACCAGTATTTGCATCCTGAACAACAATTCCACCTGCTGCAGTTGCTTTTTCATGTTTACGACCAATTGTTACATAATGGTCAGCCATTGCGAGAATACCTTTAGTATTCAAATATTTTGTTTGTTTAACCTTCATTCCAGCCATTAATTATTCCTCCTTTTTCTCTTTTGGTTTGATGCCCATTTGTTGCAATTTTGCATTAGCAAAAGCTAAACCAATTTGCTCATACTCAGTAGTATTTTCACCATTGCGTTTGTCACCTTGTTCCAAGCCTTTTCCAAAAAACTTAAAGCCTTCATTTTGCTTTTGTTGTTTTTGTTCTTTTTCTTGAAACAAAAATGCTTTCGCTTTTTGAATTTCCTTTAACTGTTCTGTCAAGCCTGATACTTTACCATCTTCGGTCAATACCACTTTAGTTGTATCAATTAAAGAAGTTACCATATCAACATCATGTGGTTTTGATTCGAACCCTAAAACACCAAGCTTGATTGCATTGTTTAACTTTTCTTGCTTCAGCATTTTTTGAGATTCTTCATCTTTGAGCTTTAAGTCCTTTTGAAGACTATCAATTTTAGTTTTCAATTCTTCATTAGTACCCTCGAAAGCTTTTAATGTTTTAATTTGTTTATCCCTTTCATCGATAGATGCCTTAGCTTCTTTCAATTCTGAGTTAACTTCATTAAATCTTTCTTTAGAGACAAAGCTTACTTTAAGCCTTTCATCCTGCTCTTTGATGATTTTCGTAGCAATTTCTTCGGTAATACCCATTGCCACTAATTCTTCTTTTCTAAACATTCAAATTCGCTCCTTTACTTTCACTTTTATCGTTGTGTGCCAACGTCCAAGGATGTACATGCTCTCGTAAATACAAATGCCCTCAGAGGGAACTAACTTTATACACATGTAATTAACTATGTAATATTAGTTAGCTCATTCTGAGGCCATTATGCTTTACTTGAGCCTTATTAATTTTCTGTACCTTAATGGTTTTGAATTAGTATTACCTAATATTATTATAACATATATCATTTGATTTGTACATAGGCAAATTAAAAAATTATTCAACAAATTTAAAGATACAATTTTTCCCTAAAATTACCGAATTTGGCTTTTGCTGGTATATCTTACATTTGAAAGTATTAACATCATCACGATAAAAGCAATTAGAACAAACCATATCATCATTTGACAATATTTCAAACCCATCATTACTTTCATCAAATCTACTTTTTTGTTCCTCCATTATTCTTCCTCCGTTATTACTTCCATATTAACTATTAATTTATTGCCAAATCTTGCATCATCATTTAAGTCGATACCAACAATTCTCATTGGAGTATCCTTATTTAACAATAATTCAGCTTCATCAAATCCAAATTCACTTATATCCTCAACATATAATGCTTTTGTACCTTTCGGACATTTAATCTTATAAATAACTTGTCCAAAATTTTCTGCTGTAGCCTTTCTTATTGTTGTACTTACAAATCCTTTATCTTTAACAATTGTACCAATAATTTTATCTTTATTTTTGTGAATTTTAGGTGCTATTTCTTCAGCGAATAATTCCTGATATCTCCAACCTTTTGTCATTATTGACTCAAGTGTACCCTTTTTCATTTTCATAATTTTTTCAAGATTTAAGGTTTTTATTATAGCATCAGGAGATGCACCTCTTAATGTTACTACTTCTTCCTTTAACTTAGCTTTTTCAAAAGTACTATCTAAACCTTTTAATGCTTTTTGGACCCTTTCTAAGATAAATGGCTCCATATTTTTAGTAATATTTTCATCTTTTCTTAAATAGCCATTAATATATTTATACATAGAACCAGTATAATTTTCTACAGCTTTAATCTCATCATTACTTAATTTCTTTTTAATTGCATTATATTCTTGCTTTAAATAATCCCTTTGGTCTTCAATATCATAATAATCAACATTAGCAATATTAGTGCTTACTTTTTCATAATCAATAACATTTCCTGACTTAGCTGCTAATTTTTGTGCATCTATTTCATTTTTGCTAAGCTTTTTAGCTTCTTGCTCTAAATTTGTTGTATCATCAACAATAGGAGCTACATCTTCTAAAGCTTTTTCTTCTTTTTTGACAACAAAGTCCCTATCAACTAAAGAGCTTTCCCCTACTTTATCAGGATTATAGTTTTTATTTGTTTTTTGCCCTTCATCGTACATAAATGGATTATATTCTTTTATCCATTGTCCATATGTCATATTTTTGATTTGTTTAGTTTTTCCACTTTTATCTTTGGCTGCTCTCTCAGTTATATGAAATTCGTCTAAATCATCAAAATAAGGAACAGTAGTACTTCTACAATTATAATGCATAGGAGGAGCATTTACCCAAGCTTCTTTATCTTCAACATTGAATATTTTGCCATCTAAGCTTCTACATATTTCCGTCGTTTTACTATCCAATGTAGCCATGAATTGGTATTTCTCAATTCCTATTTGCCTATATGACTCCATAGAAGCTTCATTAGTAATTAAAGTAGTTGCTGTCCTTAATGCTGCTTTAGCTTGCCTTTCAGACATTCCTAATTGGTCAGCTATCTCAATCCCTAATTGGTTCGGATTTTTGCCTTGAACAAAAGCCTGACTTGTAACTAACTCAATATTATTAACTACCTTATTAAAATTAAAAGCCATATGTTCTTCAAAACTGGCATTAAGGAATTTCTTATTTAGTGCTGTTTGGATTACTGCCTCACTTGGTTTATTAAATTCAACAGCAATACCAATTTCTTTTCCAACATCATATCCAACATGCCCCATAGTATCAACGTACATTAAATTACCAGTAGCTTGATACCCTTTTGATGCATTATTTGATATTTTACCGATTTCCGCTTCGCAATATGCCTTTAATTTATCCAATCTTGTGACATTAGCACTTTTAGCATACTTCTTAAGCTTTTTATTTATTTCCTCTGAAAATTTATTAGGGTCCTTTCCTATTGACTCCTCATATAGCTTTTGCAAATCCTTTAAATCATTCTTTTCACTAGCAGTAAGTTGCTTTTTTGCCATATATAAGGAAATTCCTTCTGCTTCAGCATATTCCTGATAAAAGCTGTTTAATTCCTTTTGTATATTCTTTTTTGCTAGTTTATATGTTTTTTGCAATGATTTCAAATAGGCATCAGCAGTTTGCTCATTATATACTAAATGTGCCTCAGAACCCTTTATAAGTTTACTTTTATTAGCAGCCATAATTTAATACCTATCCTTTAATTAAATTCAACCTGCCTTAATTCTCATCATCAGGTTCAGCATTTTCGTCTTCGTCTGCATCATCATCTACGTCTTCATTTGTATTATTCATAGCAGTAATATCAAATTGTTCTTGAGCTTCATCTTTTTCTTTTTGCATTTGCTTTAATTCTTCTTCAACATTAGTAACCCAAGGATGATTAGCCACTATAGTTTTATCACTAATTAAACCAACAGAATTCTTAGCATTTTCAATAGTGGTTTCTTCATTCACAATCATATCAGTATTAAACACAAATGTTACTTCATCCTCAAAGTGGTCATGTCCATATCTTGCTAATATATCAACCTTAATAAACCAAAGCAAATCATTGAGTGCTGCATTGAATTCGTTTATCATATAATTAGCATCTAAGTCTAAGTCTGCATATCTAAATTTTAATGCCTGGCCAGATGCGTTCCCTAAATCAGTACTTTGAGTATCTACACCTGATGCAAAATCATATATATCCTTACGTAATCTATTCAAATGCGTTTCATATGATGCACTATCTATTGGTGTATTAATAGAGCTTAATCCTCCATCACCTTCAACAATTACTGCCCTATATTTTCTAATGTTAGCATTAAATTCCCCTAAATCTTCTCCACCATAATTACTAATCACTTTAATTGAATTGGGAACGTCTTGTAGGAAATTGCTAACGTCAGATGTGTTAGTGTCATAATCATCTA
>OKSD01000271.1_pt1 | contig 57329 bp, 48 predicted proteins | sample 1601221 | NCBI WGS metagenome assembly OKSD01 (sample SAMEA3541550, study PRJEB24748) | human gut metagenome | biome: human gut; feature: human-associated habitat; material: faeces | place: China | collected 2012
TGATCGGCATCATACCGAGCGACGGCATACAGTCAATGAGGATATAGTCGTAATGGGATTTGACCGCATTGATATATGTCCGCAGCACGCTTTCCCGGCTCATGGCGTTGATCAGTCGAATTTCCATACCGGATAGTTCAATGTTCGCCGGGAGCAGGTCAACGCCCTCACCGTGATGCAGAATACCGCAGCCGTCCGGGAAAGGGGTATCATCGATCACATTCTGCATGATGTCCGCCAGCGTAACGGGCAGCTCATCCGGCTTCGGGTAGCCGAGGGAGAGGGTCAAAGAGCCTTGCGCATCTGCGTCAATGAGCAGTACCCGTTTGTTTTGCTGGGCAAGTCCGATGCCGAGGTTAGCGGTGGTCGTGGTTTTACCCACGCCGCCCTTTTGGTTCGTCACCGCGATCACTTTGCAATTCGCCATATGGGGTTCCTCCTTTACATAGATTTAGCCGCCTGCGGCGAAGCAGGCGGCTATGTACGGGTATGAAAAAAGCCACCTGCATTTCTGCAAATGGCTTAATGGTTAAACCCTCGCTTTGAGTGTTTTACTGTATTTGGCATAATCTTCGCTCAATACATAATCTATCACACAGGCTTTGGGTATAAGATAGGTACATCTTATGTAAAAGTGTTTGACCTTGTTTGCCCGCATTATTTTTCGGGCTGTACTGTCACCGATACCACCCAGCATTGTTTGAAATTCGGGCAGAGTAACAACATCAGGATAGGAAGCGAAAAGTTTTTCATAATGTGCGCGTGTTTTCATAGCGATACCTCTTTCTTCTGAAATTGTGTTGTCAATGGCAGAGAAATACGCTATAATATGTTTGTGGTTTATGAATCTATTGCGTGTGCTGTTGTACTCCGTTTGGGGGTAACATCCCTCCGATGTCCCTCCAAAATCCAAAATTTCCGTCAAAATTGAAAAGTACGGAAATGGCAGACGAAACGGAGCTTTTTTACACACCAGTTTCAAAAGTAGTACTGTTTGCAACGCTTTTGGTGTCCGTTAGCGACCTCCATAAGGGGTTGAGTTCGTTTGTATTCCCTGTGAAGCAAATAACTCAAAATCCGTTGGGCTAATAACCCGTGCGGGTTCGACCCCCGCCACCGGCACCAAAACTGGACCGATAATTGATACAATGTGTCGATTACCGGTCCGTTTCATTTTCTCCCGAAAAGCCCTGCGAATAGGTCGTTTTCACAAAACAGCGGGTGCATTTGAGGCTCTGCCGGAGGGTGAAAATGGGCCGCTTTTCTCCTTGACGGACCTACCTTTGCTGTATCTGCCGGAGGCCCGTATCCTATCGTTTCAAAAAATGACTACCGTTTCATACAAAGGAAGCCCGTGATGAGGACCGCTTGATCCCCGTCACGGCTTTTTTGCGTTCTGCCGTCATAGAGTTTCTTCAACCTTGGCCCCGTTCTTGAAACGGAACACCAGCCGACTGTCCTCGTAGACCGTTACCCGGTCGATCAGGTTGAGCCAGAAGCGGTCTGTGTACTCCAGTGGTAGCGAGGTGTCGATGGCCTTTATCTCAAACATGAAGCATTCCAGCACATCGGCCTGAAAGCTCCGTGTAATTCTCAATTTCTGCAGTTCATCCAGCCGATCCTGCGCCGCATGGTAACGCTCGACCAGTGCATCGTATTTCCTGTTGTATTCGTCCTGCGGAATGGCAGTGGTGGCGTTTTCGGCAATCAGCTTTTTCGTGAGGCCGGAAACGATCTCAATCTCATCATTGAGCGTGGCGCACTCTGCATCAATGGTGTCTGTGTTCAGGTATTCATCATGGATCATCCGGCAGGTCTCAAGCAGTACCTCCCGGTCCTCGGTAAGGTCGGCAACGGCCCGGAGGAACAGCCGCTTGATGCCCTCCTCGTACAGATGCGGTGTGCCGCAGCGGTATTCGCCTTTGAATTTGCCGTTGCACTGCCAGATCACCCGGCGGTACTTGTCCGTGCTGTGCCAGACCTTGCTGCCGTAGAATTCGCCGAAATCGCCGCAGACGATCTTTGCCGAGAACGGGCTGAGGCTGTTGTGGTGCTTGCCCTTGGCCTTCCGGACCGCCATTTCATTCTGCACCTTCTGCCATTCCTCCGGATCGATAATGGCCGGATGGCTCTGGTCCACAATGTATTGCGGCACCTCGCCCTCGTTGACCTTCATCTTTTTGGAAAGGAAATCCACGGTGAATTTCTTCTGCAGGACCGCCGAGCCCTTGTATTTTTCGTTCGTCAGGATGCTCTCTATGGTGCTGGTCTGCCATTTTTCCTTGCCGCGAGGCGTGGGGATGCCCTTGGATGTAAGGTGTGTGGCGATCCAGTTCACCGTTTTGCCCTGAACGAACAGTTTGTAGATTTCCCGTACAATCTCCGCCTCCTCCGGCACAATCTCCGGCAAGCCGTCAGGCCCTTTGCGGTAGCCGAGGAAGGATTTATACGGCAACGACACCTTTCCGTCTGCAAAGCGTTTTCGCTGGCCCCATGTGACATTTTCGGAAATGGAGCGGCTCTCCTCTTGGGCAAGGCTCGACATGATGGTGATCAGCAGTTCGCCCTTGCTATCGAAGGTGTAAATGCCCTCTTTCTCGAAATAGACCTCAGTGCCGTGTTCCTTCAGCTTGCGAGCGGCGGTAAGGCTGTCCACAGTGTTTCGGGCAAAGCGGCTGACGGATTTCGTGACGATCAGGTCGATCTTTCCGGCCAGCGCATCCGCAATCATGCGGTTGAAGCCGTCTCTGTGCCGGGTGTTTGTTGCGGAGATTCCTTCGTCCGTGTACACATCCACGAACTCCCAATCCGGATTCGAGCGGATGTACTTGGTGTAATAATCCACCTGCGCCTCGTAGGAGGTGAGCTGCTCTTCGCTGTCGGTGGAAACACGAGCATACCCAGCCACCTTTCGTCTGCTCTGGGCATTGAGCGGCATTTTGGAATGGAGCGTCTTTGAAGCCGGTATTACAGTGATGTTAGCCATTGTGCTTGTTCCTTTCTATCGCTTTTTGCCTTGCGGCCTCTTTCATCTCCGGAGTCCAGCTTTTGGTCCATGAGCGGTCATGCCATCGTTTAACGGCTTTTCTACCGTCTTTGAAGCGGAATACCAGCGTGTTCCCGTCCTCGGCTATGATTTCCGTTAAATCGCCAATATCCAAATCTGCGGTCATGGCCGTCAGCGTAGGCTCCGGTATCTGCTTGGAGGGACAGGCGGCACGGCCCTGATAATTGTAGGTGCTGCAAATCCATACCGGACCGGTGGCAGTAATTTTTCGCCGGTAGTGCTTGCCGCAGTGAGCGCACGCGATCAGGCTGGAGAATGGGTATCTGCCGGTAAAGCACTTCCCGACAGGAGCGTATTTCTTAGCCCTCTTTGCAATTTCGGCCTGTACCGCTTGATAATCCTCCAAGCTGATAATGGCCTCGTGCGTACCCTCTGCGTGGTACATCGGCAGCTGGCCCTCGTTGACCACGGTCTTTTTCGTCAGGTGGTTTTCCCGGAAAGTCTTCTGAAGAAGCAGGTTTCCGGAGTAGGCGTAATTGTGCAGGATGCGTGAAACGCCTCCCTTGCTCCATGCGTTTTCGTACCGGGTCCTCACGCCGTCTGCATTTAGGTCGTTTGCGATAGAAACGATGCCTTTGCCGGAAAGGTACTCCCGGAAAATGCGCCGGACCGTTTCGGCCTCATCCGGCTCGATGACGTAGACGCCGTTTCGGTAGCGGTAACCGAGGAGCGTTCCATTCCAAGGCTTGCCTTCCTCGAAATTCTTCCGCACACGCCATTTCTGGTTTTCGCTGGCCGACAGACTTTCCTCCTGTGCGTAGGACGCAAGGATCGAAAGCATCAATTCCCCGTCAGCGGAAAGGGTGTGGATGCTTTGCTCCTCAAAGAAGACATCAATGCCGAGGGCTTTCAGATCTCGGACCGTCTCCAGCAAAGTAACCGTATTCCGGGCAAAGCGGGATATGGATTTGGTGATGACCATATCGACCTTCCCGGCCTTGCAATCGGATACGAGCTTGACGAAGCCCTCTCTGGTATCCTTGGTGCCGGTCTTGGCCTCGTCCGCATACACACCGATATACTGCCAGCCGGGATGATTCTGGATCAGGCCGCTGTAATAGCTGACTTGCGCTGACAGGGAGTGGTGCATCGCATTCTTTGCCGAGGACACCCGTGCGTATGCCGCCACTCTCGTCAGCTTGGGGATGGCCGCTTTCGTAAATGTGACCTGTTTTACTTCTCTTGCCATAATCTGCCTCCGTTGTATCAAAGTATGGGTACTGTATATATCACTCTAAACGGCCCGGATAGCAAGCCTTATGCGGCAAATATACTGTCCAATTCGATCCCGTATTTCCGGGCGATCATTGTGTAGATTTCAGCCCGATCCGCCTGTCGCAGAAAGCCCTCGCTCACCAGCCGGTCCACAAAGGACAGGGCCGTATGATAGCGGATCAGATTCTCCTGCCCGTACACATCAGGCTTGCGGTCTTCCTTTTCCAATGGGATTACCTCCTTTGCGATACTTGTAGTTCCAATACGCACTGCGGCAGCGGTCCGAGCAGAACTTTTTGACCTTGCGGCCCTTCGTCTGAGAGATCACCTTGCTGCAGTACAGGCAGCGTGATGCATTTTTCATGCTGGGATGGCGGCGAATGTAGGACTTGATCGTGTTGATCGATATGCTCAATTCATAGGAGATGGCCGTGGGGCCGTATCCGTCCCGGTACATCCGCTCTATCTCCCGGCGTTCGAAATTATCCATCATAGCGGTTTCCTCGCTTTCTATAATCTTCATAGCAGGACCGGCAGCAGAATTTCCGGTGAGCGTTGCCGTAGGAGCGGAAGGTCCGACCGCAGTTTTTGCAGACAAGCGTGTAGTACGCTTTTCGCAAAACCTGATCCTGATGGGAATTCCAGTATTCCATCCGGCAGCGGTCCGAGCAAAATTTCTTTTTATGGCCGGTCCGCTGTGTAACGGTTTTTCCGCACTGTAGGCAGGTAAGAATACCACCGTCCTGCGTTTCGTGTGTTGCCGGTAAAATAACGGCTTTCTGTGTAGTGTTCATACGTACCTCCGAAAAGGGGTCCGGGAGAGCAAGGGACGCTCACCCTCCCGGACGGATGGGTTTAAGCGTTGACGGTCAGGACCTTGACGGCCTCCGGACGGATCAGCATACCGTCCAGATGCTCCACGCCGAGATAGCCGGTCTTCTGCTCCAGAGCGAACTTTTCGTAAAGGGTTCGCACGGAAAGCGGAATGCGGTCAATAACGGTGTAGTACGAGAAATCACCGAAGGCGATGGGCTTGCCGTCAGTGGGCATGAATTCGGAGATATGGACCGGCTTGCCGAGGACAGTATCGCTGTTCTGATTCCAGAGATACTGGCCGTTCTGATCCTTGAGCGTTTTCAGCTTCAGGGCCGTTTCGTCATTCATGAGCCATGCGCCGCCGGAGCGGTACTGCTTGTCCACGGAGAAGTACAGAGCCAGCACATCGTCAAAGCCAATATCGCCGGATACCGTCACGCCGGTTTCTGCATCGGTCAGAATGCCGTGGGGCTGATCCACGCCGTTGCCGTTGATGAAGGCGTCCTCCTCGGCCTTGCCGAAACGCTTGGCGAACTGGACCACGAGGTACTGCTCCAGATCGAAACCGAGATCGCTGATGAAATCCGTTTCCAGAGCGGTGATGATCGCCAGCTTGTGTGCAGCCACATCCTTCTTCGGGAAAACGCTATCAATGGTGGTGAGGATAGTCCCGTACTCCGGCACCCATTTAGGCTGGAAATCATTATCGGAAATCCAGATAACGGAGTCATTTTTGGTAGCGTTCATAACGGTGCCGATCCTGCGGAAAAGGTTGTGTTCCTTCAGGGACGCAGAATACTTGGTGGCTGTGCTCTCCGGGAGCAGGTAGGTGTTGGTCAGATTGTGTTTCGCACCGGCAAGATCGGTGTATGCGGCATCATTGCCACGCATAGCCTTCCAGAAAGCCTCGCCGTAATGGGCTCTGCCGGTCAGAAACAGCTTGTCGTTCATTACGTTATTCATTTTCGTGTCCTCCTTACAGACAGTGGTGGCACAGATACATGGCCGCATTTGTGGGTGAATTGTAGTAGTGTTCCATCTGCTTGCCGCAGCAGGGACAGGCGATCTCCGCCGTTTCCGTTTTGCCGTGCAGATGGTAGATGCGAGGCATGACCTCCTCCAGATAGGGCTTGCCGGAGCGGATGAACTGATCCGACGACATTGACGGGAACAGGGCTACCTTCTGCTGGCCCGAATCGTCAATGGCGATGACCGGAAAGTATCTGGTCTCAGGTATGCCGGTTTCGTCCGCGAGCCTCATACCCGGCCTCCGTTCAGCGGCACGCCGTTCAGTTCGTAAAAGCGTTCACGGCTGAACTGCATGGCCTCGGCATAGGTCGGAAAGACCACAGTGGAGAAGCCGTACTGGACCCGCCAGTGCCAGTTCTTGGTGTCGTTGCTTTCGAGGATCGCCACGGGCCGTCCCCGTTTGGTAAGCAGCAGTTTCACGCAGGTGTAATCCTTGGTGGAGAAATCTCTCGCATCAGCCTCCGTGAGAGCCGCCTTTTTCTGATAAATTAGCTTGTGAAACATCGATGTTTCCTCCATTTCTTGAGTTTTGGGACAATACCCCGTTTGAATTATGGTTTTTGCGTTCGTGACCCCACGCCGCTGTCCGGCTCGGAAGGTCACAGAGATTCTGACCGCCCTACGGTCATCGGAACACAACCATACGCATCACCGTCTTTCATGTTCTTCACTTTCCACTGGACAAAAGCTGCTCAAATGGTCCGCTTTTTTGAGTGATTTTTATTTCGTGCAGATAAATCGTTTCATGGCTACCTGATGAAAACACTTGTCCCATCAGGCTTTTCGGCCGCCGGTGACACTCTTTGACGGGTAAATCCGTAACTTTTCTATAGGCTTGTTTTTTAGGCCCTATAGAATAGTTTTCGAAAAGAGTGTCATCGACTGTCACCCTTTACCCAAAAACCCTGTGCCGTCAGGCCTTTCGGACGAATTGCCTGAAACGATTCCCCCCACTACCCACTGGAGGGTTGTGCCGGTTTTGAACGAAAAAATTTCAATTATATTTCCTCAGTACCACCTTGACAAAAATCGCTAACTGGTCTAAAGGATTGGGAATTATTTTTCTTGTCCCACTACCCACCGGACAGAACAGGCCGTTTTGAACGAAAGAAAGTTAAAAAAGCCTCCGGAAATTATCCGAAGGCAGTAGAAAAATTCATATAACTGTGCTATAATATTGCTATATCGCAGCGGACGATGTGCAAAGGAGATGCAATTATGAGCTTTCAAGCAGAGTTGAAACGGATACGGCAGCGTTGCTTTTTGTCACAGCAGGCGTTTGCCAAAGAAATAAACGTGGCTTTTTCCACGGTTAATCGCTGGGAGAGCGGGAAGACAAAGCCCAATCTGGCTGCCATGAAAAGCATAAAAGAGTTTTGTTCCAAAAACGATGTGGATTACGCTCCCCTCGAAGAACTCTGGCTGAATCTCGGAACGGAGGATAAGCAGCATGATTAACTGGATGCACTTCCCGAAGAACAAACCGCTGGACGAGGTTTCTGCTCAGATTGTCGAAGCTTTTGAAGCAGTCGATGCCAATATTGATTCTTATACGCATCAGCTAAAAAGTGACGAGGTGCTTACCGCAGTCCGTCCGGGGTTGGAGGCCCTTGGCTTTGCAGTCGAGAAAAGCAAGAAAAGCGATGATCTTGTTGCGGTTCCGGTGCTGTATGGCGTAAACGGAAAAATCGAAAAAGCCTTTGAAGCGGATGGTTATTTATCCGCTGCGGGATATGTCATTGAAGTTGAAGCCGGACGAGCCGTTGTGAACTACCAATTCCTTAAAGACTTCTTTGAGGCGTGCACGATGGTCGCTGTGGATAAGCTCTGTATTGCTGTTCGGAACAAGTATCGTGCTTTTAATGATTTCGACCGTGTTTGCAAATTCTTTGAAGCTATGTATGCAAGTAACCGCCTCGGCATTCCGCTTTCAGGATTGCTGATCATCGGCTATTGATGGAGGTGTCACACGAATGAGACTTGAAGATTTGATGGAGCGCGCCGCGCAATACGATGAGAATCTCGCACGTGATATCAAAGACTATGTTCACGGCCGCAAATATGGCCTCGTATATGAAGCCTCCAAGCCTGAATTTGTTCGGATGTGGAAGAAGCCCGTGGTTCGTGGGGATATTGTAAATATCCTGCCTCCTCGTGGAGTAATGGAGGACACAAAAAACGAGGATGACCCTTCTGAAATCGTTTATAAGGTTATCGCCATATCCGAAGGTGTAGCCACTTTACGTAATGAAAAAACTGGTGAAACCGTTACAGCATCGGTTGATGATATTGTTGCATTAGCCCGCTTTGATAAGCCTATCTATGCAGGGCTGAAAGAAATCGGCCGTGTGGAGCGCGGGGGTGATAAACCATATCACGTCGTCATTAACGGAGAAAACTATCATGCGCTTCAGACCTTGGTATATGCTTATCAGGGGCAGGTGGACTGTATTTATATAGACCCTCCATACAACACCGGCGCAACAGACTGGAAATATAATAATAACTACGTAGGCAAAGACGATAAGTATCGGCATTCCAAGTGGCTGACATTCATGGAGGATCGTCTGAGACTTGCAAAGAAGTTACTGAACCCCAAGGATTCCGTTCTTATTGTAACGATTGATGAAAAGGAATACTTGCGTCTTGGACTATTATTGGAGCAATTGTTCCCCGAGGCCAGAATACAGATGGTTAGCTCAATAATTAGCAATAATGGGAACGCTCGGGCTCTACAGTTTTCAAGGACAAATGAATACCTTTATTTCGTTATGCTCGGAAGTTGTGGTCCGGAAAAACTAATGCTGGATTCACAGTGGTTGGGAAATCTTAAAGTTGAAAGTAGCAAGGAAACTGAAGGATTTCAGTGGGGCCGTATGTTAAGGGGCGGAAATAGTGGAAGAAGAGCCTATTCTCCCGGATGTTTTTACCCTGTCTATTTCGATCAGAATGGCGTTTATAAAGGTGTAGGAGATCCGCTTCCTTTAGAGAAGGATTACCGTAATGAAAAGGCACCGAACAATTGGATTGCAGTATGGCCAATTCATTTAGACGGTAGCGAAGGGTGCTGGTCGTGTCAACCATCACTTTTTAAGCAGCTATACAAAAAAGGTTATATCAAGTTTGGTAATAAGATTACTGCCCGCGGTGTACGTATTACATACATTCAAACCGGCATGAGAAAGCGAATTGAAAATGGCGAGATTCAAATAATCGGGAGAGAGGAAAAAAACGGGACGGTAATACTGAACACGGATGCTTCCGACGCAAAATACATACCGGGGACACAGTGGTCAATCAGTTCACACGATGCGACATATTTTGGAACAAAACTGATTGCCAATATAATCGGCCGTCAGAAATTCACGTTCCCTAAGTCGTTATATGCAGTACACGATACTTTGCGCTTCTTTGTTGGAAATAAGCCTAATGCCCTTATTGTTGATTTCTTTGCTGGTTCAGGTACTACGCTTCATGCGATCAATCTCCTTAATGCGGAGGATAACGGGCAAAGAAAATGCGTCTTAGTAACTAACAACGAGGTTTCAATAGAAGAAGAAAAGAGTATGACCGAAAAGGGCTTGCGTCCAACTGATGAAAAATGGGAAAAGATTGGCATTGCACGATATGTCACATGGCCACGTACCGTATGCGCTATAAAGGGTCGAGATATCAAAGGGAAACCTTTGAAAGGGGATTATGGCTGTCCTATTGAAACATATCGAGAGTATGAAGGTGAGGTAAACGATCCCGAAACAGGAAAGAAAAAGCGGAAAAAGCTGTTTGAAAAGGTCAAAAAGCCTTTCTATCCAGAATTAGCTGACCATAAGATGTCTGACGGATTCGAGGAAAATGCCATCTTCTTTGACCTTGAATACTTGGAGCCTTCTGTAGTAAGCGCAGATCTGGCTTTCGACCGTATTGCTCCGATCCTGTGGCTGGCCGGAGGATGTAAAGGAGAGATTCTTCAACGCCAGAAGGGGTATGTGATCGGAGAAACCTATGCTGTACTCTTCGATCCACGCTATACGACGCGCTTTGTTGATGCTGTTTCGGAGAATAAGGAAATAAAAACCGTGTTTATTGTGACGGATGCAGCAGAGCGTTATCGTAGCTTATGTGCAGAATTACCGGGGTGCAGAGTAATGCAATTGTATGAAAGCTATCTTCGCTCCTTTGAAATCAACGCCATTGGATAAGGAGAAAAACGTATGAAATTTGAATTAAAGGATTTTCAGGTAACTGCGACAAAGGCATTACTTGATAGAATGCTGAAGGCCCGCGATGCATACTATCGAGACGGTGATCCTACATCGTGCTGCTTGGCGTCTCCTACCGGCTCCGGTAAAACCATCATGGTGGCTGCTGCTGTGGAAGCGATCTTTAACGGCAACCCCGAATGGGGTATTGAGCGTGATCCGTTTGCTACCGTATTGTGGGTTTCCGACAGCCCGTCTTTGAATGAGCAGACGATTTATAAATTCCGTGAGGCCACAGATCTGGACCCCACGCTGATCGAAACCATTGAGAACACTTTCACCGGTGATCATGACGAGCTGGAACCGGGACATATATACTTTTTAAACCGTCAGAAGCTGTCCAGCTCTGGTCTGCTCACAAAAGGCGGGGAAATTCCGACCTTTTGGCAGTTGCTGCGCCGCACGGTAAATGATAGCTCTGTCCATCTTTATATGCTCTATGACGAAGCACATAAAGGTTTGGGCAGCGCGGACAAAAAAGATACTGCCGGTGAAACAATCACAAGCAGGATCATCGATGGAGATGATGGGAAATGCCCGATTCCTGTGGTTGTCGGTATCTCTGCAACACCGAAGCGCTTTACCGCTGCAATGGAAGGGCGTTCAGAGCGTATCCCTTATCCTGTCGTAAAAGTTAGTCCTGCTGATGTTCAAGCCAGCGGTTTGCTGAAGGACAAAATTGTATTGCAAGCTCCTACTGAAGGTGCAGCAGTTTATAACATTTATCTTAATGATGCTTGTAAAACGCTCGTGCAGTCGACGGCACTATGGCAGATGTATTGCGAACAAAACGATGCACCTATGGTGAGACCGTTAATGGTCGTTCAGGTGCCTAATAAGATATCTCAGGATAAGATTCGGCAAATTTGCTCTGAAATTTACGAAAAGATCCCGTCATTGGACCGCTCTACAGCTTTTGCACATGTTATCAGCGGTGAGGGCGATATGCATCTTGCTCCATATGAGGTGCCGTGTGTTGAGCCGCAGGATGTGCAGCGTAAAAGCGATATTCGTGTTCTTTTTGCAAAGGAAGCTATCAGCACTGGTTGGGATTGCCCGCGTGCTGAGGTCATTTTCTCTATGCGCCCGCATCAGGATGATACCTATATCGCACAGCTTATTGGCCGAATGGTGCGTACTCCGCTTGCGGAAAGCGTGAATATTGAACTCCTCAATTCTGTTAGTTGTTTTTTGCCATACTTTGATCCCGCTACGTTGGAAAAAGTCGTGAAGTATCTGACCGAAGAAGGCAACGATGATTACAGCGGTGTTTCTAGAGAATCCGGACGCGAGATTGTAACGAAGCCAGTAAATGTCGAATGGGACCCCACCTTTGGCATTGACGATGTATTCACCGGTATTGCTTCACGTGAACGAGCACACTCAACATCGAATTACATTGATGGTGTCATTTCCTATGCGGGTATGCTTGAGGAAAATGATATCGGCGCAGAATCTATTCCACAAGAAACCGAAGAAGAATCTGGAACTACACCGGTCAATGCTGAAAACACAGGAACTCCGATTGTTCCTGAGAAGACCGAAGATGGTTCCTCGCCAAAAACAGGCAGTGAAGCAACAGAAGCAAAAGCCCCTGCCGCAGGCGTACCGGCTGTCGCTCCTACAGCGCCGCATAAACCGACTACAGAAGCGGAATCGGATGCTCCTGGCGAACTTGAAAAAGCCATTGATGCCATGCTCCGGGCTTTGAATGAAAGTATAGTTACCTTCAATGACAAATTTGAAGCTGCTCGAAACACGGTTCTCCATGCAAAATCAACGCAAGTTGAGCTAAAATACTTGGACGCAGCTTCAGCGAAGACTAAGGTTTATGAAGATGACGCAGATTCTTATGCAATTGCCAATGCGCGTAGACGCAGCGATGTTACTCTTTCCCCAAGTGTAACAAACGCATTTTTCCGTCAGCAGATATTGCTCGGCATAGAACCGCTTGATATTAATGTGGAAATTGCCGCCGCTGCTGCCGTTCCAGAAATTGTTGAGGCCGTGAAACAAAGCGCCAGAACCAAGTTGGAAAAGCTGACAGAAGAGTACGATCCGGTGATTGCAAAGTATCCCACCAGCGTAAGAAATCAATTCTCCTCCGGTATGAGCAAACATGGCATCCCGCATACGGTATTCCTTGATAAGCCGGTAGCGGACACCCAGGATTCCGGTGGCAAAAAGTATCCCAAGCACGTCGTTAATGATCCGAAAACACATATGGCGTGGTTCAATCTTTATGATTCTGAAGATGCCGTCGTTATGCATGAATTGAGAAAGCCGGAGGTTATCTGCTGGTACCGCAATCCGGTCGGCAAGACGACAGGACAATCATTGCGTATTCCATATCGTTTGGGCGATGATCGTAAGGTCCTGCATCCCGACTTTATTTTCTTTGAAAAGGTTGGAGATAGAGAAATGCCGGCCGTTGTTGATCCGCACGGGCTTCATTTGGCCGATACGATGCCGAAGCTCAAGGGCATAGCTCGATATGTTGAGGATTTCGGAGACTCTTTCTCTCGTTATTGGTTTGTTTCCGACTACAAAGGACAAGCCACATACCTCGACATGAAAGACGCGGAAACACGAGCAATCATCGGAACCGCATCTGATGCGTATGAGTGCTTCGCCAAGTGTGGCAAAAAGTATATGGATGGCCCGCTTTCCAAATCGAAGGATGGGTATAGGAAGAAATAATAATCTGAATATCCATTAATCGCTTTTGAGGAGTATCAATATGGCTGTTAGAAAAGAAGAGTTGATCAGAGAATATGCGAAAGCTATACGCGAAGGTAATGCTGCCATTTTTGGCGGCGCAGGACTATCACGGCCTTCTGGCTTTGTAGATTGGAAAGGTTTGCTTCGCCCGTTGGCTTCTGATATTGGATTGGATGTTGATAAAGAAACAGATATGCTTTCTGTTGCTCAGTTCTATAAAAACCAAAGGAGAACGCGAGCAGGAATAAACCAAGCAATCCTTGATGCTTTTTCTGTGGATGCTCTAATAAATGAAAACATTCGGATTATTTCACGATTACCAATATTTACATATTGGACAACGAACTATGATGAGTTGTTAGAAAAAGGTATTCGAGAAGCAAATAGGAATCCTGATGTCAAATCGGAATCTGACCAGCTCTCAAACATGAAGCGGGATAGAGATGCAATCGTATATAAAATGCACGGTGATGTTAATCACCCTACAAATGCAGTCTTAACTAAAGAGGACTATGAGCTTTATGAACATCACCGTCCCTTGTTTCGCACAGCATTAAAAGGCGATTTGGTTTCAAAAGTATTCCTATTTATCGGGTTCAGCTTTGAAGACCCTAATTTGGACTATATATTGGGCCAAATTCACTCTCTTCTTGGCGAGAATGTCCCAAATCATTATTGCTTCTTTAAGCGGGTTCAGGAAAACGAATTCAGCGATCCGGAAGAATACGGGTATTGCAAAGCAAGACAGGACATGCAAGAAGAAAATCTGCGAAATTATGGTATTCAAACGGTTTTTGTAGATTCTTATGATGAGATAACGGACATTCTCCGTGAGATTGAAAGAGTATCAAAACTGTATAATGTGTTTATCTCCGGAAGTGCCTATGAGTACACTGCTCCATGGAATGAACAACAGGCGGAAACGTTGGCAAAAAAGCTTGCCGGTGCTTTGGTACATGAGGAATGCCGCATAACATCCGGATTTGGACTTGGATTGGGGTCTGCTATAATAAATGGTGCGCTTGATATTATCTACAATGAAAAGTATAGACATATCGATGAGCATTTATGCCTAAGACCATTCCCGCAAAACATTCCTGATCCCGATGAAAGGGCAAAGCGCTGGAAAGAGTATCGTGAAAGCATTATTGATGAGACAGGCATTTCGGTTTTCTTGTTTGGAAATAAATATGATGCCGCTACCGAAAGTACAGTTGTAGCTGATGGCTGCATTCAGGAATTTGAAATAGCTAAGGCTAAAGGTAATCTTATAATCCCGATTGGTAGTACCGGATACGCCGCAAAAGTCATCAGTGACGAGGTGAAATGCAATATATCAGACTATCCTTACCTTTCTGACGTTATTGGAAGATTGGAGACAGAAACCGATATTGATAGTGTTGTTACACTCGTCATGGATGTAATAAAAAAACAGCAAAACTAAGGAGGAAAGAACAATGGCAAAACGACAAGTGTTTTTCAGCTTTGAATATGGGAAGGACGCATGGAGAGCCTCTCAAGTTCGGAATATGGGCAAAGTCAGTGACTCATCAACTTTTTCGGACAATGATTGGGAAGAAGTGAAAAATAAGAGCGACAAAGAGATTAAGACTTGGATTGATGACCAGATGGCTAAAAGATCCTGTATTGTCGTTTTAATTGGCAAAACCACTTCTACACGCAAATGGGTAAAATACGAAATCGAAAAGGCATATGAGCTTAATAAGGGAATTGTGGGGATTTATATCCACAAGCTAAAAGATGAAGGCGGGAACCAAACGGACAAGGGCGCAAATCCGTTTTATTCTGTATATACCAATGATGGCGAAAGGCTGTCTAAGTATGTAACTTGCTTTGATTCAAATTATCAGACAAGCAAATACGTTTACGATGATATTTCAGACAATATTGAGGATTTAATAGAGGACGCTTTGAGTAACAAAGCACCACAGTGAGGGCTTGACCATGGCAAAGAATGTTTTTATTTCATTCCGTTTTAGCGATGGAAACAGGTATAAGGAATACTTATCAGGGCTTTTTGACAAGTATAGTGATACTATTGATTATTCTGAGGATGTGGATCGTTCTCGAATGTCAGACGTTACAATAAAGCAATATTTATATGGAAAGCTTCGTAGATCCAGCGTTACTATTGTTCTATTAACGCCATCAGCGGTTAATCACAAAAAGAACTGGATGGGGAACTACGACGATTGGATGTATGATGAAATCAGATACTCCCTTGAAAGCAGAGAAGGAAATCGTACAAATGGTCTTGTAGCAGTGTATACGCCGGAGGCTGCTGACTTGCTTATAAATATTCAACCATCTGGAACGGTATCCGTTAACAATGTGGACAATCTGTTTAGAAAAAACATGATGAATGTTAAACCACAGTACAAGAAAAATCCAAATCCCGGTATATTCGATAGGGATTATGATTCTTATTGCTCATTAATTGGGTGGGAGGAATTTATAAAAAATATCGGGAAATACATCAATATCGCGTCTGAAAAACGAGATAATATATATAGATTTGATATTACAAAAAGGCTATAAAGCGCACCTGCCAGTGCCAGAATGCACCTTGTATCAATCATTCGGTTCAAAGCCAGAAAAAGAGGACGAAAAAGATATCCTCACGAAAAACCCCGAGTTTCTCGGGGTTTTTTGCTGTCCAAAGGCCGTTTTTCGGATCGCGTTTTTGTAGATGTAAAACTGCTGTTTTCCCGTTGTCAGGAGATTTGAACTCTCACCAAACCCAATATTACGATCTTTCAGCAGATGTGAACCAATATCCATCTGCTTTTTATTCCCTAAAACAATTGAATTACCACGACATACCCTGCCCTGGCTTGAAAAAGTCGGGGCTTTTTTATTTCTCAGCGAAAGGAGGGCAAACCCATGAAATCATTTAGAAGCAACACCCACCGCAGAGTGTTTCTGGAGGCCAGCAGGAACATGAGCTCCGGCGGTTATGCCGCGCTTGCGGCAGTGTATCTCCTGACCGCTGACTGCAAGCTGTGGAATCAAGTCAAGCATTGCATGTTCAAGCATGTGAAATTCAAGATCTGGAATGAAACCGATGGTTATTGGGTCACTGCCACCCGGAATGACGCGGAGGGTGTGTATTATGTCACCGGTCATGTCACCGAAGAAGCCGATGCCACCGTGTTCTATCCCGTCACTTCCGATGGCTCTTACGGCAAGATCATCGTCAAGGGCCTGGAAGATGATGAATATGTGCTGACTGAGATCGAGACCGCCAACGGCTATGTCCTGCTGAAAGACAATATCCATGTGGTGATTACCGCTGCCGAGAATGAAACCCGTCCCTGCACCATTTACCAGAAGGATGTGCTGGGCGTTCTCCAGAACGATCCCCACTACCAGTTTGACGGCGGCTATGACCTGCACCTGAGCGGCATCCCCCAGGAGGCGCAGATCTACAACATGCTCACCGCTTCCGCGACTGTGGACGGCAATGCCGTTCAGATGCGTGAGGACAACGGCAGCGCCAATGCGGAGGCTCTGCTGAAGGTGGTCAACAACCCCGGCTTCGATCTGCCCGACACCGGCGATAACGGCACCATGATGCTGAGCATTATCGGCATTGTGATCATGGCAGGCGCGGCGCTGGTCATCTTTATGGCAACCCGCAAGAAGCCTGACACGGACCGCAAGTAAACAAAAAGCCGGAGGGGAGAATCCCCTCCGGTCTACTAAAAATTGCTTCTGGAATAGCGAACAGTGACAATCAGAACTTCCCTAGCAGATTCATCTACGCGATAAATCACGGTGTAGTTTTTTGCCAGTGGCTGTCGGTATCCCTTGTTGGCATAGGCTCCGGTTCGGCGCTCCGGGCAGCGATACGGCATATATTCCAGCGACAAAATCTGTTCTTCCAACTCGTTTATGAGTTTGGCTGCCACATCCGGCTCCAGTAAACTCCTAGCAATATAAGCGTAAATGCTGTCCAGATCCCGCAGAGCCTTGCTCAGGATCTTGACTTCGTATTTATCATATCAAATGTGTTTCCTCCGCAGGGAGTCCAAAGCTGATCTGGCATCTGTTTTTTGGCCGTTCAGTTTGTATTCTGCTTCCGCTTCCGCAATAGAGGCGTCAATGGCTGCGTTTTCCATGAGTTCCTCATAAGCCTCCATGCTCATGACAACCAGGTCGCCGTATCCGTTTTTGGTGATGAAAACCGGTTCGCGCTTTGCGTGGCAGAGGTCAGAAATCTCTGTCGTATTTCGTAAATCGGTGATGGGTCTGATTTGGGGCATGATACCGCCTCCTTTCATGCCATTATTATAGCATTATTATGTACAATTTACAAGGAGGGAAGAAAAGAAAAAGATTGCCATCATGTTTGCCGCAGCGGCATTTCTGCTTGCCCTGGGTTTGATCCTGTATCCCCTGATCGCCGCGAAGTACAATGAAGTGCATCAATCCGCAATTTACGCGGAGTATGCGCAGATTGTGGAGCAGAAAGACGATTCGGAAAAGGAGCGGATTCTGAAATTGGTCCGTCAGTACAACGAGGCACTCAAACCGGGCGTACAGGAAGCCTATTCCCAGGACTTGCTCCTGTGGGCATCCGAGGACTACGCCGACCAGCTCAATATCGCAAGAAACGGCATTATGGGCTATATCGACACTGACCGCCTGCAGACACTTGTCGTGCAGAACATGTCTTCGGAAGAAAGAGCGCGCCTGCAACGTGTCGAAGACCTCATGTATGAAATTGAAGAAAAGATGACAGCGGCTGGATTTGACAATCAGCGAGTCAAGGAGGCGCAAGTGCTTTATGTGCTTGCGCTTTCTGACTTTTCTGAGGAAGCGGGATTCGTGGACAAGCTGGTCGGATGTTTTGCGGAAGGACAATCGGATGCGGATCTCATCGCTGCCGCAAACGGAGCCTTCGGTACAGATCTGTCTGCAGAAGATTTCACGAAGGTGATGAGCGCAATCCGAGCAGTGTATTCAGCAGATGATGGCATCCGACGAAGTGACATCGGGGATCAATGCCGCCGTGGCTACGGTCAGTGCCGCTGCCAGACAGGTGTCCGAGTTGAAAGGTCAGCTTGAGAATTACGGGGCGCTCTATCAGGGGCTTTTAGACTATACCGGTGCGGTCAGCGATGCGGCTGCCGGTGCCAAGAACCTGAAGCTGAATATGGACGCGCTTTACAGCAATACCGGGGCGCTCAAGCTTTCCGTCGGGGAGCTGAACGATGCTGTGAATAAACTGTACGGTGGTACAAAGGACTTGGCGAGCGGCACTTCGGAGTTTGTCGATAAGACCTATGGATACGCAGATCAGCGATGAGATCAATACTATGACATCGTCCATCACCGGCAGCAATGCCGAAGTGGTTTCCTTTGTTTCCGACAAGAACACCAATGTAGACTCCGTCCAGTTTGTTATGAAAACAGCGGCAATCGAGAAAGCCGAAGCCGCCGTGAGTGACGTAGTAGAGGAAGCACCTTTGACCTTCTGGCAGAAGCTGCTCCGCCTGTTCGGACTGTATTGATCATTCCTATTTTAACATTCAAAAGCGGCGGGAGTTCCCGCCGCTTCAGCTTTTCAAAAAAGTCCAAAAGGACTTTTTTGAAAAGCTGCCTACAAAATTGCAAAATCAATATTTGTAGTATTATTTTGCAATTTTGATCGCTGCGGCGGGTTATTGAACGCGAAAGGGAACCCTGACGGTTCCCTTTCACACTATTCTTCCCTCCGAAACTTCCGGCGGGATAGGCTTTTTGACAGTCTGAAGCGGCGGGAGTTCCCGCCGCTTTTTCCAATGCCAGCATACTACAACTGTATTCGCTGATATATTGAAATTGTCAATACCCAAGGATCTCATAATGCCCCACGGGATACTGATTCTGTCGGCAGGTAGGGGTAGCTCTCATAAAGTCGGCCGGTCTGGATGCAGAAATCAATCAGCTCATCGTCGATGCCCCTTTGGTGCAGGTAGTGCAGTGCCAAGCCGGAGCAAGCGTTTTATCGCTTGCTCCGGCTTATTTTGTAGACCATGGCGCGCTCGCGTGTCGGCCTCCGATAATTATAATTGTAAATAATGTATCGTCCCGCTTTTGCCGTCTGACAAAAGCGGGACATTTTCAGAGCAGAGCAAAACGTGCAGCAGATTTGCCTTGCGTAAAATTGCAGTAAATTTGAATAAAAGTATATCAATTGAGTTGACTTTTGAAACGAGGCGGCAGTATAATTATAATTAAAAAACAGACAACATCTGCAAGTTCTGGAAGACGCAGGGATTTCCCGGACAAAGGACAAATTCCGGCCGTCTCCCATACGGAAAGACAGCGTCTGCCGCTTGACCGCTATCCTCCGCGCTCACGTATGCCCGGAAGATGACAACCAACAAAATGAAGAAAGAAGATGAAACCATGAAGCATCCAGTAAAACGCTCCTTCGCAATCCTGCTCGCACTGGCCATTCTGGCAGGCCTGTGCGTCCTCCCTGCCAGCGCAGCGTCCTTCCCTTCGTCATTGTATCTGCGGCAGATTACCAATGTAAGCTGCACCCGCGCTTCCAATACGATGATGTGCCGCGCAAGAGCCTACCTCAGCGGCAACGATAACTGGTCGAGCATCACGGAATATGATCTGACCAACTGCGGCGCATGGTCCGACTCCTACGGCATGAGCTGGAACTATACGCTCTCCAAGCCCGGCGACGGCATCCACTCGATCAGGGTCAGTGAGACCGCCGTCAGCGGACTCGGCCTCGGCACGGTCAAGGCTCTGCTGAACGCGCATCCCGAGGGCTTTGTCATGTACTGCGGCCGGCTGCCCCATGCAATCTTTATCACGGACTACGCAGGCGACACCATCTACTGCGCAGATCCGGGTTGGGGCTACTCCGGCGACCGCCGCCCTCTGACCAGCAGCTATTTCGGCACCTGCTACGGCTCGCAGGCGAACATTTTGGCAAATGTTACCGCCTACTGGTATGTCGCGGGCTATAACATTTCCTCCTCCGGCAACGCTCCTACCGGCTGGCTGGACAGCGTGACCAGCGAGGGGGTCGGCAAGATCCGTGTCAGAGGCTGGACACTGGATGCGGATTCTCCCACGACCTCTCTGGACGTTCATGTCTACATTGGCGGTGCCGCGGGCGACAGCAACGCCGAGGGTCATGTGATCAAGGCCAATTTGGAACGCTCCGACATCGCGGCGGCCTATCCCGGTGCGGGCAGCGCGCACGGCTTTGACGCAGTGATCAACACCTCCAAGAGCGGGGATCAGCCCGTTTATGTCTATGGCATCAATGTCGGCGGCGGCGGAAATGCTCTGCTGAACAATTCCGGCGCGCGCGTCAACATCATTGCGGATACCGCCGCGCCGACCATCAGCGACGTCAAAGTCAGCAATGTGTCCGGCCGCGGCTATACCGTTACCTGCACGGTCACGGACAACGTCGGCGTGACGAAAGTCACCATGCCGACCTGGACGCTGAAGAACGGTCAGGACGATCTTGTCTGGCATACGGCGACCATCTCCGGCAACACCGCGACCTTCCATGTCGGCATCGGCGACCACAATCTGGAGTCCGGCGACTATCTGACCCATATTTATGCATATGACGCGGCAGGAAACAGATCTTCCGCCGCGGCGCCTGTGGTCACGCTTCCGAACATTCTCTCCGGGCCGACCGCGAGCGGAACGCTGGAGGACGGTGTTTACACCATCGCAAGCTCCCTGAATCAGAATATCGTGCTGGACGTTGCGGAGGTGTCCAAGAACAGCGGTGCGAACATTCAGGTTTGGACGGCTGCCAACAGCGAAAACCAGCTCTGGTACATTCAGAGCATCGGCGGCGGCCTGTATTCCGTCCGCGCGCTGCACAGTGCCCGCTTTATGAACGTGGCCGGCAGCGGCAAGACCAACGGCACCAACATCCATCAGTGGAGTGATAAGACCCCCAACGGCGACGAAAAATGGCGCATTCAAGACAACGGCGACGGCACCTATACCTTCCACGCCGCGGTCAACGGCCTTGCACTTGACCTGGCAGAAGGCAAGGTGGCCAACGGCCAGAACGTGCAGTGCTGGACCTCCAACGGCACCGGTGCGCAGAGGTGGGTGCTGTACCGCAGCAATGTGCAGGCAGACTTCTCCGCGCCCGTCATCAGCAACATCCGCGTCACCGAGGTTTCCCCCAAGGGCTACCGCGTGACCTGCACGGTCACGGATGCCTCCGGTGTGGCGAAAGTCAAGATGCCCACCTGGACGCTGAAGGACGGACAGGATGACCTCGTCTGGCACGAGGCAACGGTTTCCGGCACGACTGCTTCCTTCTATGTCAATATCTCCGATCACAACAACGAAACCGGAAAATATCTCACGCATATCTATGCTTCGGACACCAAGGGCTACGAAAGCAGCGCCTCGGCGGGCGAAGTCAACGTTCCCGAGGACACCAAGGGACCGGAGATCTCCAATATCCGGATCACTGAGGTTTCCTCCGGCGGCTACCGCGTGACCTGCACGGTCACGGACGAGACCGGCGTAGCAAGAGTCAAGATGCCCACATGGTCGGACAGAAACGGTCAGGACGACCTTGTCTGGCACGAGGCCACCCTCAACGGCAATACCGCGACGTTCTATGTCAGAACCGCCGACCATAAGAGCGAAACCGGCAGCTATACCACGCACATCTATGCCGACGATACCAGAGGCAACACCTCCAGCGCGGCGGCGCCCGCGATCCATGTTCCCTTCGGCGTGCCGGACGGCTACTATCGTCTCGCTTCTGCAGTGGACAACTCCAAGGGCCTCGACATTGCAGGCGTGAGCGCGGACAACGGCGCCAATGCCCATCTGTGGGCTTATGGCGGCGGCAGCAACCAAAAGTTTGAGCTCAAATATCAGAACGGTTACTACACCCTCATGGCACTGCACAGCGGGAAGTACATCGACGTTGTCAACGGCAGCAATGTTGCCGGCACGAACGTCCAGCAGTATCAGGGCAACGGCAGCGATGCACAGCAATGGATGCTGAAGGACGCGGGCGACGGCTATGCCTATGTCATCAACAAGTCCGGCCTGTATCTGGATGTCAACGGCGCTTTCTCCGACAATGGCACCAATGTGCAGGTCTGGACCGGCAACGGCTCGGCTGCGCAGAAGTGGAAGCTCATCCCCGTGGAAAAGGAAGTCCGCAAGGGCTATGATGCGGGCTATACCGGCGGCATGGCCGGCAGCGGCTCCATCGTCGCCTACGGCATCGACGTGTCCGAGCATCAGGGCACGGGATTCAATTTCCAGAATCTGAAAAACAGCGGCTATTCCTATGTCATTCTGCGCTGCGGCTTTGTTACCCGTAAGGACTACCGCTTTGAGGAATATTACGCTGCGGCCAAGGCCGCGGGCCTGAACGTGGGCGTGTATTTCTACTCTTACGCTTCGACACCGGCGGAGGCCTCCTATGAGGCGGATCGCTGCCTGAGCTACATCCAGGGAAAGAAGTTTGAGTACCCGGTCTACTTCGACTTCGAGGACGGCAGCGCACGCAGCTACAACGGCGCGCTGGCGCAGCAGATCTGCAATGCCTTCCTGTCCAAAATCGAGGCGGCGGGCTATCTGCCCGGCCTGTACGGCTACGCGAGCTGGCTGGATCCGAACTACGGAGCATGGGTCCCCACCTCCAGCATCTGCTCCAAGTGGGAGTGCTGGATGGCGAACTATTATAATGGTTCGCCCGTCAACGTCAAGTCGGCCAACTATCCCTCCACCTACGGTATGTATCAGTACACCTCCAGCAACTACGTCAACGGCGTCGGCCCGCTGGACACCAATGTGTGCTACAAGGACTATCCGTCCATCGTGAAGACCTATCACTTCAACGGCTATTGATTCCTGAAACCTGCGGGGGAAGCATTTCGCTTCCCCCGCGTTTTTGTGTCTGCATCGGGCTTGTGTGACGATTCTGTCACAAAGAAGTCACCCGGCTGTCACCGGCGTGGTATATACTGAGGGCAGAACAACAGAAAGGAACCAAAAGTTATGGAAATTCTCAGGGTAGAGCACCTGTCAAAAATCTACGGCAGCGGCGAAAATGCCGTTCACGCGCTGAACGATGTGTCCTTCGGCGTAGAAAAGGGACAGTTTCTTGCCATCATCGGGCCGTCCGGCTCCGGAAAATCGACGCTTCTGCACATCCTCGGCGGCGTGGACAAGCCCACCTCCGGCAACGTTTACCTGAACGGAGAGGACGTTTATTCCCGCTCGGACACGCAGCTTGCCATCTTCCGCCGCCGAGAGGTGGGACTGATCTACCAGTTCTATAACCTCATCCCGGTGCTGGACGTCGTGGAGAACATCACCCTGCCCGTCCTGATGGACGGCCGCAAGGTCAACGAGGAGCGCTTACAGGAGCTATTGCAGACGCTTGGCCTGGAGGGACGGGAAAAGCACCTGCCCAACCAGCTCTCCGGCGGCCAGCAGCAGCGTGTCTCCATCGGCCGGGCGCTGATGAACGCGCCCGCCGTGGTGCTGGCGGACGAGCCGACCGGCAACCTCGACAGCAAGAATTCTCAGGAGATTGTGGAGCTGCTCAAGCTCTCCAACCGCCGCTACGGGCAGACGCTGATCGTCATCACGCATGACGAATCCATTGCCTTGCAGGCCGACCGCATCATTGCCATCGAGGACGGCCGCATCACACGCGATGAGGTGATCCGGAAATGAAGATCTTCCGTACCGTTGCCGTGAAATCCATGAAGAAAAACCGCACCCGTACGCTTGTGACCATCATCGGCGTCATCCTGTCGGTTGCGATGTTCACGGCCGTCACAACCTTCATCTCCACGCTCTACGGACACATGGCACGGGTCGACGCCTATGAAAACGGCAGCTACTGCCTCGCCTTTTCCTCCGTGCAGGCCGAGGCGCTGACCGAGATGCGCGTCGATTCCGACACGAAGCAGCTTGCCAGCGGAGAGTATCTCGGTTATGCAAGGCCGGAAAACGCGGAGCTGCGCAATGACCGCTATGTCTATCTGCTGTCCGTGAGCGGGAATTTTTCCGAGCTTCTGCCGGTGCATCTGACGAGCGGCCGGATGCCGGAAACGGCACAGGAGATCCTGCTGCCCGACCACCTGCCGACGCTTGCGCGTGTGGGCGAGGAGCTGACGCTCGCGCTGGGCGACCGGATGCAGGACGGCAGGATGGTCGGCCAGGACACGGCATATCAGAAAGACGAGGTGTTTGCCCCGCGGCAGACGCGCAGCTATACCGTCGTCGGCACCTACCGGCGGCCGAGCTTTGAGTCCTTTATCGGGCCGGGCTACACAGCCCTGACCGTGGGCGAGGGCGCCTCCACGGGACTGTATGACGTTTTCGTGCAGACCAAATCGGCCAAGACGGAGGCGCTGGACGCCTATGCCGCCAGATATCAGGCGCGCAGCGCAGGCGAACCGGAATACAACTGGAGCTACCTGCGCATGAGGGGTAATATGCGCTACGGCAACCTTGACCGTAGTATGTACCGCTTTGCCGCGATCCTCTTTGCGATGATCATGGTCGGCGCGGTCAGCCTGATCTACAGCGCCTTTTCCATCTCCGTCAGCGAGCGGACGAAGCAGTTCGGCCTTCTGTCCTCCGTCGGTGCGACGAGAAAGCAGCTTCGCAAAACGGTGATCTACGAAGCTCAGACCGTCAGCCTGATCGGCATTCCGCTGGGCTTGCTCGCCGGCTGCGGGGGAATGTGGGTGACCTTCCTGCTGCTGGGCGACCGGATGAAGAGTCTGTTCGGCGGAACGATTCCGCTGCGCTTTTCGGTCTCTCTGCCTGCGCTTGCCGTTGCGGCCGCAGTGGGCTTTCTGACCGTGCGTATTTCCGCCATGCTCCCGGCGCGGCGTGCCATGCGCGTGACGGCCATCGAAGCCATCCGCCAGAGCCGCGACATCAAAATGGGACGCAGGCCTTCCTCCGGCAAGCTGGCCTACCGGCTGTTCGGCCTGCCGGGGATGCTTTCGAAAAAGTATTTCCACCGCAGCCGAAAAAAGTACCGCGCGACCATCCTCTCTCTTGCCATGAGTGTGCTGCTGTTCATCTCCGCCAGTACCTACGGGATGTACCTGACGGACTCGGCGGAGGATGTGGTCGATGTGAGCAGCTATGACTACGCCTATTTTATGGAAAAAATGCCCCTGCGGGATGCACAGGCGCTTGCCGAGACTCTGCGCGGCGGCGAGGGCGTCCGCGCGGCGTGGTGCAGCGTTGAGAAGAGCAGCACGGTCGTTCCGATGAAGGATGCCTTCTCGGAGGAGTATCTGCAATACAGCGACGACCGGTACGGCAACCGCGTGGAGACGGAGCTCTATGTCATGCTGACCTATCTGGATGAGACGACCTATGCCGCCGTCTGCGCCGAGGCGGGAATTTCCCCGGAGAGCGGAAGCCCCATTTTGCAGAATTATATCCGGCAGGTCTATTATACTCCAACCGAAAACAGCCGGCGCACCTATGCCGGAAGCGTCCTGGACAGCGGGGTGCAGGAGCTGGCAATCTTTTTGCCGGACGGAATCCCCGGCTACAGAATGACGGGCGCCTATTCGCAGGAGGAGGACGGCTCCTGGACGGCGGAATATGGGCAGAATTTGCAGGACATCTACTGGCAAACGCACGAAGCATCCTCCGAGCCGGAGTGTATGGTTCGTCCGGCGGTGACCGAGAAGTTCCGCTTCGGCGCGACGATGGGAGAATCGAAAATCAACACCGCCGCCTCCTATGGCCTCGCGCTGTACCTGCCGATGTCCGCCCTGCCGGAGGAGGATCCTTACGTCGGCGTGTATGTGACCGCCTCCAATATGGAAAAGGCGCACGAAACCATGATTGGGGCTCTGCAAAAGGCAGATCCCGGCTTCCGCGAGGACGACCTTCTGGACGCGCACGAGACGGAGCGCAATATGCGCAACGTTCTGACGATTATCCGCGTGTTCTCCTACGGCTTCATCACGCTGATCTCCCTGATCTGCGTGGCAAATGTGTTCAACACCATCTCGACCAATGTAGCGCTGCGCCGCCGCGACTTCGCGATGCTGCGCTCGGTGGGCATGACGCAGGGCGGCATCTACCGCATGATGGGCTACGAGTGCCTGCTCTACGGCCTGTGGGCGCTGGCGCTGGGGCTGCCGTTATCGGCGGGCGTGGCGTATCTGATCTGGCGCGCCGCGGGGGAGATCAGCAGCAGCAGCTTCCGGCTGCCGTGGATGAGCGTTCTCGTCGCCGTGGTGTCGGTGTTCCTTGTGGTGTTTGTCTCCATGCTCTACGCCGTCGGGAAGCTCCGCAGGGACAATCCCGTGGAAACGCTGAAGGAAGAAAATGTCTGATGATCTGCAAGGTGGCCGCCGGGAAACCGGCGGCCGCCTTTTTTGTGAAATCTATTTGGAAATGATTGCAATTCCATATCGGAATGTGGTATGATGCAGGTGGGAAAGGGGCGCTGCGGCGCTCGGAGTTTGAAGAAACTTAGGAGGAAGACGAACATGAAAACCGGAAAGAAAATTGCGGGCATCCTGCTTGCACTGTGCCTGCTTCTGAGCCTGCTGCCGATGGCGGCGCTGGCCGCGCCTGCCGCTCCGGAGGGCATCTGGACGGATTATGCGGCCACGGCATTTGCCGGCGGTTCCGGCACGGAGGAGGATCCCTATCAGATTGCAACCCCGGAGCAGCTTGCGAAGCTGGCGGCGGACGTGAATACGGGCGTTGTGAATCTGAGTCACAGCGGTGAGCATTTTATCCTGACGGCAGACCTGAATCTGTCCGCGCACCGTTGGATTCCAATCGGCACCGGAACACGGAATGCATCTTTCCACAGCTGGTATGGCTATTTTGACGGCAACAACAAGACCATCACCGGGCTTTATGTGGATGAGAGCAAGGAAGAATTTACCGCTGGTCTGTTCGGCAATTTCGGCGGCGAAACGATTAAAAACCTGACAGTCAAGGATGCCTATGTGAAGTCGGAAAGTACACGGCAAGAGAAAGACGGCGCAGGCATTCTGATCGGCAACGCGATCGCTTCCGGCAGCGCAAAGATTCTGACCATTGAAAACTGTCATGTCAGCGGCACGGTGGAAAGCAGCAGCACAGTTACCGGCGGTATGGTCGGCTACAGCAGCTACTTTACTTACAACGACTGCACCGCGGATGTCGAGGTCAAGGGCGCAGGCCAGGCGGGTGGCTTCGTCGGCAGCGAGTTCAGCGGAAAATACAATGGCTGCACGGCGAAGGGTACAGTGACCGGCTCTTACAGCGTCGGCGGTTTTGCCGGGGTTCTCTTCTTTGAGAGCAAGGCGGTGAAGTGCGCCAGCTACGCCAAGGTGACGGCCAGCGACTGGAACGCGGGCGGCTTTGCGGGTTATGTGGAAAGCTGCGAGATCAAAAACTGTGTCGCCTTCGGCGACGTGCGCAGCCTGGTGACCGACTGGGATGTGAAGGCGGGCGGATTTGCCGGTACCAATGATTCCTCCGCGATCCTGAACAGCCATGCGGCGAGCAAAGTGACGGGCGGCAGTGCGGCGAACCCCGTCGGCGGCTTTATCGGTGTGACGAACGGAACCATCCAAATGACGGGATGCTCCTTCGATGCGGAGAAGAACCCGAAGTTGAAAGCCGCAGGAGTGGAGAATGGTGACATCAAGGTCGAGGCCGGCACGACGCAGAAGGTTCTGTTCAATATCTGCGAGGACTACTATGAGGGGCACGACTGGGACGACAAGCTGACCGTGGAAGAAGAGCCGACCTGCACCGAGCCGGGCTATGAGGCGTTCCACTGCAAACGCTGCGGTACGGCCGGAGAGCGCAGCCCGATCGAGCCGAAGGGTCATGAGCTGACCAAGGTCGAGGGCAAGCCCGCGACCTGCACTGAGGACGGCTATGAGGCCTACTGGCGCTGCGAGGTCTGCGAGGGCATCTTTGCCGACGAAAACGGTAAGGAGAAGATTGAAGAGCCGGTCGTGATCGAGGCGGAAGGCCACAAGCTGGAAAAGACGGAAGGCAAGCCTGCGACCTGCACCGAGGACGGCTATGAGGCCTACTGGACCTGCAAGGTCTGCAAGAAGCTGTTTGCCGACGAGCAGGCGGCAAAGGAGATCGAAAAGCCCGCCGAGCTCAAGGCCAAGGGTCACAGCTTCGGCGCGTGGAAGGTCACCAAGGCGGCGACCGCCACAGAGAAGGGCGAGAAGGAGCGCGTCTGCTCCGTCTGCCAGTACACCGAGAAGGAAGAGATCCCCGCCACCGGCGAGAACAAGCCGGGTGAGACGAAGCCCGAAAAGCCGAACGGTCCCAAGACGGGCGACGAGAGCGAGGTAAACAAGTGGATCGTGATCCCGATCGTCTGTGTGGTCGTCATCGCCGGACTGGTCGTGCTGCTGGTCTGCATCAGCAAGAAGAATAAAAAAGGCGGAAAGTAAAAAGTTCCGGTACATAAAAGTGCCCCGGCAGCATGGCTGCCGGGGCACTTGGCGTGTAAAAGAAATTGCGGGCCGAAGGTTTCGGAGGGAAGAATAGTGTGAAAGGGAACCGTCACACCGAGCCGCAGCGAGGCGTTTCGGAGCGCAACCGCCGCAAAGCGGCGGCACTTAGCGCGGAGATGGGTTCCCTTTCGCGTTCAATAACCCGCCGCAGCGATCAAAATTGCAAAATAATACTACAAATATTGATTTTGCAATTTTGTAGGCAGCTGCTTTTTTGTCATTCTTTCACTACCGCCGGGGTGCGCTGCACCGAGAAGAACAGAAGCACCGCGCCGAGGGCGGAAACACCGGTGTAGACCAGCAGCATCTGCCGCACGCCGAGCGCGTCGATCAGCAGGCCGGAGAATACGCTCGCCATCAGCCCGCCGACGGTGCAAACCGCGCCGAGGTAGGTCTGTCCCTTGACCTCGTCCTTTTTGGCGACGACCATGCCGACGTAATAGACCGAGCTGACGGTGTACAGGCCGTAGCCCAGCATCTGGGCAAACTGCGCAATATACAGCCCGGCAATACCCGGCAGCAGCAGCGTCAGCGCCAGTCGCAGCGTACAGAAGATGCCGGAGAGCTTCAGCCAGAAGTTGCAGCGGGCGCGGCAGAGCATCCGCGCGAACAGCACCATGGGCACCAGCTCGACGATCGCGGCGATCATGACGGCCGTTCCCTGCGCGTCGCCGTTGCCCTTGAAGAGCGCGATCTGATACATGAAGTTGGTCAGTGCGGAGGTGCTGATCAGCAGCAGAACGCAGCCGGTCAGAAGCAGCGCGAAGCGGTGATTTTCGCGGAAAAACTGCGGCAGACTGGAGGCCTCGCGATGCGCCTGCTGCGTCTGCTCCAGACGCGGAAAGCACAGCGTGGAGATTAGCAGCCCCAGCGTGAGCACGGCGGCGCAGACGGCTAGCGTGCGCATCCCAAAGCGAATGAGCAGCAGATTGACGCCCTGCACACACAGCGCAAAGCTGACAGAGCCAAGACCGCGGCTCGGCCCGTAGTTCAGCGGCAGGCCGCCGTGGATGGCAGACATCCCCAGCGCGTTGGCAAAGGAGGGCAACGCCTGCACGCAGACGCAGGCGACGCTGAACAGGACGACCGCCGGCCAGCGCCGGTCGATCAACGGCAGCAGCGGCAGTGTGCATAACAGGATCGCCGCCGCCTGGATGCAGACGATGCGCTGCACGCTGACGTGCAGGCGCTCAATGACGCCCGTCAGCAGCGGCTGGATCAGAAAGGACGCGCCGGTGCCCAGCCCCAGCAGGATGCCGGACTGTGTGTTTGTCAGGCCGAGATGGAGAAAATAGCGGCTGGCATAGGCGACCAGAACGCCGTAGGCACCCCAGAGGAAGATGTTGATCAGCGCGTACAGGACGTTGATTTTTCGGCGGCTCATGCGATCATTCCTTTATGTTTGAATAATACCACCCGGTCAACAGGTCTACGACCTCGCCGTAGGACTGCTTGCCGGATTTGACGGAAAAGGCTTTTAAGTAGGAGTCGTAGACCTTGGAGGTGGCCTCTGAAACTTTTTCGTTTTCCACTTTCTGATAGTGCGCGCGGGAAGCGGCGGCGTCGGTTTTGATCTCGTCGGACGCGGCCTGCCAGACCTCGCCTGCCGCTTCGCGGTCGACGCGGTAGAGGGCGTTATAGCAGTAGACAAAGGCCAGATAGTAGCCGGAATAGCGGAAGGCTTCGTCGTTCGACACGCTGCACGCCAGAAATGCGGCAAAATTCGCCTCGTTCTCCCGCGCGAAGGCCATGCGGTGACCGATCTCGTGGCACATGGTGAAGGGGACGGAGGTCGTGAAGGTGGTCGTGCTGATGCTGCTCTCGCCGGTGAAGGCGATGAAAATGCCCGTCGTGCCGGTCGCGCCCATGAGCTTGCTGCTCAGCAGCTTCTTGACCCGCGCGGTCGAGCCGTCAAAGCAGGGCATGGTCTGTGCCAGCAGCTTGTAGTTTTCTCCGGCCTGCGTGGAAAGCGCGGAAAAATCGCCCGGCAGCATCACGCCGTCCTCGCCGCGGGGAACGGCCTTGGAGGCGGCGTTTGCCTGCGCGAGATAGTATTCCGTCGCCTCGCGCAGCTCCTGCGGAGTGTACTGCTCCACGGAAAAACCGAGGCGCTCCTGCATGGGCGGCGCGAAATAGTTCAGCCCCCAGATGGCCACGAAGAGGAACACGCCCGCGCAGACGATTTCCAGAACGCCGGTCAGCCAGCGCAGGAAGTGCGACTTCCGGAGCGAGAGGATCAGCGACACCACCAGCCAGACGGCCAGCGCGCAGACCGCCAGCTCCCAGACCGGGACGGGAATGGGGGCGGTCAGATCGGCGAGGAAGGCGAGAATTTTTCGGGAGAGCTTGGGATAGAAGGCAAAGACGAGCGCCGACCATTTTTTTGCGGCGAAGATCATCAGACCCGTCAGAATCAGAAAGGCCGCGCTGGAAATCAGGCGGCGCAGGGGTTTGATCATGGGATACCTCCGGGATTTTGGAAAATTCGTTGCAGGAAAGGGAAAATTCGGCTGCGCCCTACGCGATGGGTCAAAAATTTGCTTGCACCTGTAGGGAACGCTCTTGAGCGTTCCGCGGGTAGGTACTGGCGATTATGAAACTGCCATCAGTGTGGTATGCACCAATGGTTCCCCTGTGTAAAGGGCCGCGAAGCGTCGGAGCGGTAGTGAATGATATGCCGGTGGCATATCAGAGCCGCGCCGCGACCGAGCCGCAGCGAGAACTGTCAGCGAAGCTGACTGAGGGATTGTTTTTGCCATTTAATAGATTATTTCGTCAACCCCTCCGGCGCTTCGCGCCACCTCCCCTTGCACAGGGGAGGCTTTGGGCTGGTTCCGCATAGCGGCTCCCATCCCGTCCCCCCCAACCCACAAAATCACTGACTGGAGGTCTGCTGACAGCCCATGGAACTTTTACTCTCTCTACTGAATCGTCTACCGGAGTACGGCCGTCTGCTGGCCGCCCTAAACGAAAACCAGGTTGCCGGTGTTTCCGGCGCGGCGCAGATCAACCGTTCACACCTGATTGCCTCTCTGCTGCACGACACGAAGCGCCCCGCCGTCATTCTCTGTCAGGATGAGCTGGCCGCGCGGCGCACACAGTCGGAGCTGGCCGCCTTTCTCGGCACGGAAGCGCCCATCCTCCCCTCGCGCGATCTGACCTTCTACAACGCCTCGGCGATCTCGCGCGGCTGGGAGCACAAGCGCCTGCGCCAGCTCTACGACCTTGCGCGCGGCGCGACGCCCGTGCAGATCGTCACATGGGAAGCGCTCGCCCTGCGCACCATGCCGAAATCTCTGCTGTTTTCCTCCGCGCTGACGCTGAAGCCCGGTGCGGCCTGCCCGCCGGAGGAGCTGTCGGCCCGTCTGGTGCGCTCCGGCTATACCCGCTGCGCGCTGGTCGAGGGCGTGGGGCAGTTCTCCGTCCGCGGTGGAATTCTGGACGTTTATTCTCCCGCCTATGATCAGCCCGTCCGCGTCGAATTCTTCGGCGACGAGGTGGACGCCATGGGCTTTTTCGACCTCGTCACTCAGCGCCGCACGGAAAATACGGACGAGCTGGTGCTGCTGCCCGTCGCGGAAACACTGCCGCAGCTGCATCCGCAGGGCGCGGCCGGTCTTGCGGACGAGCTTGACGCGCTCTGCGCGCGGCAGAAGCGCCGCAAGGTCCCCAACGAGGCGCTGATCAAAACGCTCGCCGCCGACGCGGAGCTGCTGCGCGGCGAGGCCAGCTTCTCCGCCGCCGACCGTTATCTTGCCCTGATTTATCCGGAATTTGCCTGCGCCGCGGACTACATCCCGGCGGAAAGCATGATCTTTTTCTGCGACCATGGCAACCTGCGCCGCACCGCGCAGCGTCAGGCCGAGGAGCAGGGCATGATGCTCGACAGCCTGCTGCAATCGGGCATCCTCTGTGGGGAGCTGTGCGAATTCTCCGCGGACTGGGAGAGCCTGTGCAGCCGCTTTGAAGGCCGCGCGGCCGCGTTTTTCGACTCCTTCCTCGCCGCCTCTTATCCGCAGGGCTTGCAGCCCAAGACGCTCGTCAGCATCACGGCCAAGCAGCTTCCCTCCTATGGCGGCAATCTGGACGCGGCGGCAGCCGACCTGCAATTCTACCAGAAAAACGAGTTTTCCTCTCTCGTTCTGTGCGGCAACCGCCGCCGCGGAGAGATTCTTGCCCAGCAGCTTCGCGAAAAGAAGCTCTCGGCCTTTCTCGCCTTCCCTCTGACGAAGCTGCCGCAGCCGGGGCAGATCCTGCTCACCGACGGCGCGCTGCCCTTCGGCATGGAATATCCCGACCTGCATTTCGCCATCCTGACGGAGGGGCAGCTGCTCTCCGCGGGTGAACGCAAGCCGCGCAAGCACCGCGCCAAGGCCACGAACCGCCAGAAGCTCGATTCCTTCACCGACCTGGCGCCGGGCGACCTGATCGTGCATGAATACCACGGCATCGGCCGCTACGTCTGCATGGAGCAGATGAAGATCGACGGTGTTGTCAAGGACTATGTCAAAATCGCCTATCAGGGCAGCGACACGCTCTATGTCCCCGCCACGCAGCTCGACCTGATCTCCAAATACATCGGCGGCGGCGAGGACACACCCGTCAAGCTCAATAAGCTCGGCGGCGACCAGTGGCAGAAAACCAAGGCAAAGGCGAAATCCGCCGCCAAGGATCTGGCCGCCGACCTCATCCAGCTTTATGCCGAGCGCAAGCGGCGCATGGGCTACGCCTTTGCCGCCGACACGCCGTGGCAGGCGGAATTTGAGGAAAACTTTCCCTATGCTGAAACAGACGACCAGCTGCGCTGCATCGACGAGATCAAAAGCGACATGGAATCGCCCCAGCCCATGGACCGCCTGCTGTGCGGCGACGTCGGCTTCGGCAAGACCGAAGTCGCGCTCCGCGCGGCGATGAAGGCCATCCTCGACGGCAAGCAGGTAGCGATCCTGGTGCCGACCACCGTTCTGGCGCAGCAGCATTACACCACCGCTGTCAGCCGCTTCCGCGGCTTTCCGGTGCACATCGGCGTGCTCTCCCGCTTCTCCACCCCTGCGCAGCAGCGCAAAACGCTGGCCGACCTGCGTTCCGGAATGCTCGACCTCGTCGTCGGCACGCACAAGCTGCTGCAAAAGGACGTCGCCTTCAAGGATCTCGGCCTTCTGATCGTGGACGAGGAGCAGCGCTTCGGTGTGACACACAAGGAAAAGCTCAAGGAGCTTTCCCGCGGTGTGGACGTTCTGACCCTGTCGGCAACGCCCATCCCCCGCACGCTGAATATGGCTCTGTCCGGTCTGCGCGATATGTCCACGATCGAGGAGCCGCCGCACGACCGCTATCCCGTACAGACCTTCGTGCTGGAATACGCCGAGCCGGTGCTGATCGACGCCATGCGGCGCGAGCTGGAGCGCGGCGGTCAGGTCTATTATCTGCACAACCGCGTGGAAACCATCGCACAGTGTGCCGCGCGCATCAAAAAAGCGCTGCCGGACGCTTCCATCGCCGTGGCGCACGGCAAGATGTCCGAGGAGGAGCTGAGCGACGTCATGCAGCGCATGGACGAGGGAGAGGTGCAGATTCTCGTCTGCACGACCATCATTGAAACCGGCATCGACATTCCGAACGTGAATACGCTCATCATCGAGGACGCCGACAAGCTCGGCCTTGCCCAGCTGCACCAGATTCGCGGGCGCGTCGGCCGCAGCAGCCGCCACGCCTATGCCTATCTCACTTTCCGGCGCGGCAAGGTCCTGACCGAGGTCGCGGAGAAGCGCCTGAACGCCATCCGCGACTACGCCGAGTTCGGCTCCGGCTTCAAGATCGCCATGCGCGACCTTGAGATTCGCGGCGCGGGCAATCTGCTTGGCTCGGCGCAGTCCGGTCATATGCTCTCCGTGGGCTATGACCTCTATCTGAAGCTGCTGGAAGAGGCCGTTCTTGAGGAGCGCGGCGAAAAGCCCGCCGAGGAGGTCGCCTGCACCGCCGATCTGGACGTGACGGCCAACATCGACAAGCAGTACGTTCCCTCCGGCGAGCAGCGGATGGATCTCTACCGCCGCATGGCGGCCGTGCGCTCGCAGGAGGACGCCGACGAGCTGCTCGACGAGATCGTCGATCGCTACGGCGATCCCCCGAAGGGCGTGATGAACCTGATCGCCATCGCGCTGCTGCGCGCGAAAGCCGCGTCTCTCGGCATCTGCGACATCTCCCAGAAGGGCCGGACACTGCGCTTCACCTACGCGCAGTTCACGCTGGAATCCGTCGCGGCGGTCTGCGGCGCACCGGAATACAAAAAGCGCGTATTCTTCTCGCCGAACGCGGAAAAGCCCCTGCTGACGCTGAATCTCGCCGCCGGGGAGAATCCGCTGGCGGCGGCGCAGCAGTTCCTGAATTTCATGCAGTCTGCAAAATAAGACTATTTTTTTGAATTGACAGAAATGACATAAGTTAGTTACGAAAACGTTGTTGCTTTTTGGTTTTTTTTCGATATAATATGTGTAGATTGCAAGCAATCGCCTTCTGGCGATAAGATACAAAGGAGAAAATCAATGGGCAAATTTGAAAAAAAGCCGCAGCGGACGCAAAAGAAATCCGGCAGCAAAAAAACCGTGCTGCTGGTAAGCGTCATCGCTGCAGTTGTTCTGGTTGTCGGCGTTTTCGCCGCCTTCCTTCTGCTGCGTGACGACGGCAAGATCGTCGGCAACCTCTATGTCGCGGGCGTGGACGTCGGCGGCATGACCAAGGAGGAGGCAAAGCAGGCTATCTCCGAGCGTCTGAAGCTCTATGGCGAGAACACCATGGAAGTCGACCTCTACGGCCGCAACTTCCCGCTCTACACCACCACCTATGATCCCGATCATGTGCAGCTCGTGGACATCTTCGGCAAGCCGATGGACCCGAGCGAAGCCACGGAAGCGACACAGGATTCCTCCGAGTCCTCGGAATCCTCGGAAACCGAGCCGGAATCCTCCGAAACGGAGCCGGAGACCGAAGCGACCGAGCCGACCGAGAAAACCCCGGAGGATGCTCCTCTGGACGCCGACGGCAAGCCGCTGGAGTATCTGGGCCGGCTCACGATCTCCCCGGCGGACGCAAACGTCGCGCTGGATGTGGATGCCGCGGTGAACGCCGCCTTCAAGTACGGCCGCAAATCCATCCTCTTCTTCTCACAGCTGAAGGTCAAGACGCTCTCCGAGCGCCATGATCTGGAGGCTTCGGATTATCTGACCGTGAATGAGGAGAAGATCCGCTCCATTTTGCAGGCAGCCGCCGACAAGTACGGCAGCACCCTCACGGAAAGCACCGTGAACGCCACTGCCGGTGCCGACAAGGCCATCCATATCACCTTCGGCACCAAGGAAAGCAAGCTCGACGTCGCCGCGCTCTATCAGCAGCTGCTTGACGCCTATATCGCGGCGGAATTCCACCAGCAGTACACCATGGAGGAAACCTTCCCCGCCCCCGTCGATCTGGACAAGCTCTACAGCAGCTACTGCACCGCGCCGGTCAATGCCGTCTGCGATGAGGGCACCTATGAAATCACCGACGGCGCGGCAGGCTACGGCTTTGAGATGGCGGACGCCGTCAAGCTGCTGGACAAGGCCAAGCCCGGCGAGTCCGTGACCATCACGATGGGCACGCTGGAGCCGCAGTACACCCGCGAAAAGCTGGAGGCCACGCTGTTCCACGACGTCCTCGGCTATGTGGAAAGCCCGCACTCCTATAACCCGCCCCGTACCCGCAATCTGGAGCTGGCCTGCGAGCAGATCAACGGCCTGATTCTCAAGCCGGGCGAAACCTTCTCGTTCAACAAGGTCGTCGGCCAGCGCACCGCGGAGCGCGGCTTCCAGGAAGCCGGCGTGTATGTCGGCGCGGACACCGTCGATCAGCTCGGCGGCGGCGTGTGTCAGGTCGCTTCCACCGTTTACTACTGCACCCTGCAGGCAGAGCTGGAAGTCATCGAGCGCACCGAGCACCGCTATGTTCCCGCGTATATCCCCTGGGGCATGGACGCCACGGTCTACTGGGGCAGTCTGGACTACCAGTTCCGCAACAATTCCAGCTATCCCATCCGCATCGAGGCCGAGTGCAACAGCCGCTATGTCATCATGAAGTTTGTCGGCACGGAAACCCGTGACTATACGCTCAAGTTCGAGTCCGATTCTCAGATCACCAGCCGCTGGGAAGAAAAGATTGTCGAAATGACCCCGGAGGAAGCCGCCGAAAAGGGCTACAAGGACGGTCAGGTCATCGTCGATCCCTACAGCGCCGCCAAGGTCAAGACCTATAAATACAAGTACGACAAGGATGGCAAGGAGATCGCCTGCGAGTTCATCGACAATTCCTCCTATGCCCGCCGTGACAAGGAGATCGTGAAGATTGTCCAGCCGGAGGAGCCGACGGAGCCGTCCACGGAGCCGACCGAGCCCTCCACCGCACCGACGACCGCACCGACGGAACCATCCACGGAGCCGACGGAACCGACAACGGAAGAACCATAAATATGAAAATTCCTGCGAAGAAGAATCTTCGCAGGAATTTTTATTCCGTTCTTATTCGCAGATTCCGGCACGGACCTTCAGTGTCAGGATGCGCAGGACGCTCTCATCTACGCGCGCCTGCGTCAGGCCGCCGTTTTGCAGCGCGTCCAGCACCCCCTGCGCCGCCTGTTTCAGATCCGTCGGCATGAGGACGATGTCGCAGCCCGCCTGAATCGCCAGCACCGCCGCCTCTGCAGGGGAATAGCTGTCCGTGATCGCGCCCATCTCGTGCGAATCCGTGATGACCACGCCGGTGAAGCCCAGCTCGCCGCGCAGAAGCTCGGTCACGACCGCGGGCGACAGATCGCAGGGCGCGTCGCTGCCTGTCACATTCGGCGCGGACATATGCGAGATCATGACCATTCCCGCGCCCGCCGCTATCCCGGCGGCAAAGGGCTTGAGCTCCGTCCCGCGCAGCTCATCGAGCGTGCGCCCAGTCACGGATGCGCCCTTGTGGGAGTCGGCCTCCGTGCTGCCGTGGCCGGGGAAATGCTTGAGGCAGGACTGCACGCCGCCGGATTGCAGGCCCTGCACCATCGCCGCGACCATGGTCGACGCCACGTCCGCGTCGCTGCTGAAGGAGCGGTCGCCGATCTCGGTGTTGTTGGGATTCGTGACCACATCCGCCACCGGGGCAAAATCCACATTGAAGCCGAACTGCGAGATGTCCCGCGCGATGGTCGCGCCCACCTGCCGCACGGCCTCCGCATCGCCCGCTGCGCCGTAGTCCGCCATCGGGTCAAAGGCCGTGGTGCCGAGCTTCGTGCTCACCCGCGCGACCCGGCCGCCCTCCTCGTCCACGCCGATCAGAAGCGGCAGCCTGCTGTAGCTCTGCGTCGCGGCGATCATCTGCGTGGTCTGCTCGCCGGTCTCCAGATTATCCGCGAAATAGACGATGCCGCCGACGGGCATCTCGGAAAGCGCCTGCTGCGTCGCCTCGCCCGCACGTGTGGCGGTATTCACGCCCGTCAGCGCCTCCGGCGTGACCATGAAGAGCTGGTAGACCTTCTCCTCCGTCGTCATGCCGCTCAGAATTTCCTCTGCCCGCGCGCGGTAGGGCGCGTCGGGGTCCGGCTCCGTCGGCGGTTCGGTCGTTTCGGTTTCCGGCGGCTCGGTCGAAGGCTCCTGCGTCACGGACGGCTCCGTCGCCACCGAGGGGAAGGGTTCTTCCTTGCCGCAGCCCGCCGCCGAAAGGCAGATCAGGCCGCAAAGAAACAGCGCCAAAATTCGTTTCATTCTGCCACCTCCTGTTTTCTGCATTATACCGCACGCGCCGCGCAATTACAAGCGCATGGTTGACAAGCTCCCGGAAAATGACTATACTTATACTATATAATGGATAATTGTGCGAAAAAGTACGCAAAATGTCGTGAGGGATTGGGTTATGGCAAAAAAGCAAAGCTACGGAAATGAAAGCATCACCACGCTCAAAGGCGCCGACCGTGTGCGCAAGCGCCCGGCGGTCATCTTCGGCTCGGACGGGCTCGACGGCTGCGAGCACGCCGTTTTTGAAATTCTCTCCAACGCCATCGACGAGGCGCGCGAGGGCTACGGCAATCTGGTCATCGTCACACGCTATGAGGATCACAGCATTGAGGTCGAGGACTTCGGCCGCGGCTGCCCCGTGGACTGGAACGAAAAGGAGCAGCGCTACAACTGGGAGCTGGTCTTCTGCGAGATGTACGCCGGCGGCAAATACAACAACACCGCGGGCGACAACTACGAATTCAGCCTTGGCCTGAATGGTCTCGGCACCTGCGCCACGCAGTACGCCTCCAAATATTTCGACGCGCGCATCTACCGCGACGGCTTCAAATACACGCTCCACTTTGAGCGCGGCAATATCGTCGGCAAGATGACAAAGGAGCCGGCAGACCGCAAAAAGACCGGCTCCTGCTTCCGCTGGCTGCCCGATCTGGAGGTCTTTACGGACATCAACATCCCCGTGGAATACTACCTCGACACGCTCAAGCGGCAGGCCGTCGTGAATGCGGGCGTGACCTTCCGCTTCCGCAATCAGGCCGGCGGGAAATTTGAAACAACGGATTTCTGCTACGAGCACGGCATCCTCGACTATATCACCGAGCTGACCGAGGGCAACGCCTTCACCATGCCGCAGTTCTGGGAAACCGAGCGCAAGGGCCGCGACCGTGAGGACAAGCCGGAATACAAGGTGAAGATCACGGCCTCTCTGTGCTTCTCGCGCAGCATGAGCCGGCTGGAATACTACCACAACTCCTCATGGCTGGAGCACGGCGGCGCACCGGACAAGGCCGTGCGCAACGCCTTCGTCTACGCCATCGACGCCTATCTGAAGCAGAACGGCAAGTACGTCAAAAACGAGTCCAAGATCACCTTCCAGGACGTGGCCGACTGCCTCGTGCTGGTGACAAACTGCTTCTCCACACAGACCTCCTACGAAAACCAGACGAAAAAATCCATCAACAACAAGTTCATTCAGGAAGCCATGACGGAGTTTTTCCGCAGCCGTTTGCAGGTCTATTTTATTGAAAACAAGGGCGAGGCGGACAAGATCGCCGAGCAGGTGCTCATCAACAAGCGCAGCCGCGAAACCGCCGAGCGCGCCCGCGTGACCGTCAAGAAGAAACTCTCCGGCAATCTGGACATCTCCAACCGTGTGCAGAAATTCGTCGACTGCCGCAGCCGCGACGCAGAAAAGCGCGAGCTTTACATCGTCGAGGGCGATTCCGCCATGGGCGCGGTCAAGCTCTCGCGCGACGCGGAATTTCAGGGCATCATGCCTGTGCGCGGCAAAATTCTCAACTGCCTCAAGGCCGACTACGCGCGCATCTTCAAAAGCGAGATCATCACCGATCTTCTGCGCGTGATGGGCTGCGGCGTGGAGGTCAAGGACAAACACGTCAAGGATCTTGCGTCCTTCGACCTGTCCGCCCTGCGCTGGAGCAAGATCATCATCTGCACCGATGCCGACGTGGACGGCTATCAGATCCGCACGCTGATTTTAACCATGCTCTACCGTCTTGTGCCGACGCTCATCCGCGAGGGCTACGTGTATATCGCCGAGTCGCCGCTCTTTGAGATCACGACGAAGGACAAGACGTGGTTTGCCTACACCGAGAAGGAAAAGGCGGAGATCCTCAAGCGGCTCGACGGGCAGAAAAGCACCGTCGCGCGGTCGAAGGGTCTTGGTGAAAATGAGCCGGAAATGATGTGGCTGACCACCATGAACCCCGCCTCGCGGCGGCTCATCAAGGTCATGCCGGAGGACGCGGAGAAAACCGCCCTCTACTTTGATCTGCTGCTGGGCGACAATCTCGCCGGGCGCAAGGATTATATCGCAGAAAACGGCAGCCAGTATCTCGATCTGGCCGATCTTTCGTAAAGGAGGGGCGGGAGCTTTATGGCAAGAAAGAAAAAAGAACCGGAGCAGAAGAAGCTCGCCCCGGCCAATGTGGAGGGTCTGCACGCGGAGGTGCTGGAGCAGCCCATCACGGACACGCTGACCGTGAACTATATGCCCTACGCGATGTCGGTCATCGTATCGCGCGCGATCCCGGAGATCGACGGCTTCAAGCCCTCGCACCGGAAGCTGCTATACACGATGTACAAAATGGGGCTTCTGAACGGCGCGCGGCGCAAATCGGCAGACATCGTCGGCCAGACCATGGGCTTAAACCCCCACGGTGACGCCGCAATCTATGAAACCATGGTGCGCCTTGCCCGCGGCAACGAGGCGCTGCTCGCGCCCTTCGTCGATTCCAAGGGCAACTTCGGCAAGGTCTATTCCCGCGACATGGCCTACGCCGCCTCGCGTTACACCGAAGCAAAGCTGGAGCCCATCTGCGCCGAAATTTTCCGCGACATCGACTCGGAAACGGTCGATTTTGTGGACAACTATTCCAACACCATGAAAGAGCCAGTGCTGCTGCCCACGGCCTACCCGAACGTGCTGGTTTCGGCCAACACGGGCATTGCCGTCGGCATGGCCAGCAACATCTGCGGCTTCAACCTCCGCGAGGTCTGCCGCGCGACGACCGCGTGGATCAAAAATCCCGACTGCGACCTTCTGGAGCTGATGCCCGCACCGGACTTCCCGACGGGCGGCGAAATTCTCTACAACGCCGCCGAGATGGCGGAGGTCTACCGCACGGGACGCGGCTCCGTGAAGGTGCGCGCCCGCTGGCGCTATATCAAGGAGGGCAACCTCATTGAGATTTTTGAGATTCCCTACACCACCACGACCGAGGCCATCATCGACAAGGTTTCCGAGCTGATCAAGGCCGGAAAGATCCGCGAGATCGCGGATATGCGCGATGAGACCGACCTGTCCGGCTTAAAACTGACCATCGACCTCAAACGCGGCGTCGACCCGGACAAGCTCATGCAGAAGCTCTTCCGCTCCACCCCGCTGCTCGACAGCTTTGCCTGCAACTTCAACATTCTCATCGCCGGGATGCCGCGCGTGCTGGGTGTGCGCGAGATCATCGAGGAATGGACGGCGTGGCGGACGGAATGTGTGCGCCGCCGGGTCTTTTTCCAGAAGCGCAAAAAAGCCGAAAAGCTGCATCTGCTCAAGGGCCTCAAGCGCATCCTGCTCGACATCGACAAGGCCATCCGCATCATCCGCGAAACGGAATCCGACGCGGAGGTCGTGCCCAATCTGATGATCGGCTTCGGCATCGACCAGATCCAGGCCGAGTACGTCGCGGAGATCAAGCTGCGCAATATCAACAAGGAATACATCCTCAAGCGCACGCAGGAGGTCGACTCCCTCGCGGCGGAAATCGCCGATCTGGAGGACCTGCTGGCAAGCGAGAAGCGCATCCGCGGCGTGATCGTGGACGAGCTGAACGCCATCGCGGAGAAGTACGGCAAGGACCGCCGCACCGGCATCGTCTACGACCACGAGCTGGACGAGCCGGAAGAAGAGGAAGCCGTTCCGGACTACCCCGTCACGGTGTTCGTTTCCCGCGAGGGCTACTTCAAGAAAATCACGGCGCAGTCGCTGCGGATGTCCGGCGAGCAGCGCTTCAAGGAGGGCGACGGCCTCAAATTCTCCTGCGAGACTACGAACGCCGCCGAGCTTCTGGTCTTTACCGACCGCTATCAGGTCTACAAGGCCCGCTGCGCGGACTTCGACGACGGCAAGGCCTCGCTTCTGGGCGACTACCTGCCCACGAAGCTGGGCTTCGACGAGGGCGAAAACGTCATCGACGTCTGCCTCCCCGGCGACTACACCGGAAGCCTTGTGTTCGTCTTTGAAAACGGCAAGGTCGCCAAGGTAGAGCTCTCCGCCTACCAGACCAAGTCCAACCGCCGCAAGCTCACCGGTGCCTACTCGGACAAGAGCCCCCTGAAGGCAGTGTTCCTGCTCAAGGAGGACACACAGCTTGCGCTCTACTCCACCGAGGGACGCGCACTGATCTTCTCCACGGCGCAGCTTGCCGCCAAGACCACCCGCAGCACGCAGGGCGTGGCCGTGCTGACGCTCAAGCGCAAGGCCGTCTGCGACCGCGCCGTGCGTCTGGAGGACAGCGGCATCGTCAACGCCGCACGCTACCGCACCCGCACCATCCCCGCCGCCGGCGCGCTGCTGCGTGAGGAGGACGCGGAGGAAAAACAGATCGTAATGGAGATATGACAGATGGAAAAACGAAACAACGTCCGCCTTCTGCTGCGCAATCTTCTCATGATCGCCGTGGGCAGCGCGATCTTCTCCCTGGGCTTCGACCTCTTTCTGGAGCCGGCCGGCATCAGCTGCGGCGGCGTGTCCGGCATTGCGATGCTCATCGTCTATGCCACGAAATCCAAGTTCCTCACCGTCGGCATCCTGAGCGCGCTGATCAACCTGCCGCTGTTCTTCTTCGGCTACCACAAGATCGGAAAGCTGTTTTTCTTCGGAAGCCTTCTGGGCATGGTCGTCACCTCCGTGGGCTTTGATCTCTTTGCCCGGATCCTCCCCATCCCCAAGACCGAGCCGCTGGTGGCGGCCATCTTCGGCGGCGTGATCATCGGCGCAGGACTGGGCATCGTGTTCATCGCCGGCGCCTCCACGGGCGGCGTGGACATCGTCGCCCGGCTTCTGAAGCTGAAATTCCGTAACTTCCCCATCGGTAAAATTCTGCTGTGCATGGACCTGTGCACCGCCGTCGCCACGGGCATCGTCTATGGTGAATTCAACAACACGCTCTACAGCGTCATCACGCTGGTGCTGTCCTCCTTCGTGCTGGACAAGGTGGTCTACGGCATGGACTATGCCAAGGTCGCTCTGATCATCTCCGACCGCTACGAGGAGATCGCACAGGCCATCGACACGCAGCTTGACCGCGGTGTGACACTCCTGCATGGGCAGGGCTTCTATCTGCGCAGCGACAAATTCGTACTGCTGAGCGCGGTCAAGCGCAAGCAGCTCGCCCAGCTCAAGGATCTGGTCATGTCCATCGACCCGTCGGCCTTCATCATCCTGCAGGACGCGCATCAGGTGCTGGGTGACGGCTTCAAGCGCTACGATCGCAACGAACTGTAACAAACGAAAGGGGGCGCGGTTATGAAGCATACCGCACTTGTGCTTGTGCTGCTGGCGCTGCTGATGGCCGCGTCCGGCTGCGAGAAATTCATCAAAAACGATTATCTTTCCGTCGAGTCCCACGTCGAATCCGCGCCCTCGGAAACGCAGCCGCCGGAGGAGGAAACGCCGCCGGTGGTCACCAACCGCAACGAGCTGCGCGGCACCGTGCTCTCCTTCGTCCGCGACTGGACGGAGCTTGGGACGATCTACGTCCGCAACTACTCCGGCGACCTCTATACCGATCTGGACGAGACCATGCGCTACCTCTCCGACGAGGATCCCATCGGCGCCTACGCCGTGGACTACGCCGACGCGGAGCTGAGCGGCAGCCCGACCTATGGCACCATCGAGGTGCGGCTGGTTTTTCGCCGTTCGGCCTCGGAGATCGACGCCATCGTCACGGTCAGCGGCCATTCCGGCGCAATGGAGAAAATCCGCAGTTCCCTGCTCAATTTTGATACCGCACTGACCCTGCGCATCCGCGACTACGAAGAAGCAGACTTCCCCGCGGAGATTCGGAACCTCTGTCTGTGCGCACCCGCGCAGCTTCCGGTCCTGCCGGAGGTGTCTGCCAGCGTCTACCCGCAGGAGGGTGAAACGCGGATCCTGGAGCTGCATTTCAACTATGCCGCAAGCAGAGACGAGATGCGCACCATGCAGAAATCCTCCGCGACGCTGCTCTCCTCCGCCTCGGCCTATGTCCGCTCCGGGCAGGACGACCGCGAACGGATGCAGAATCTCCAGCGGTATCTCCTTTCCCGCATGGACTACGCCATCGCGGAAGCTCCCTCCGACCGCCCCGCCTATCAGCTGCTGAAAGACCGGCTGGCAAGCAGCCTTGGTTTTGCCTCGGTCGTGTACGCGGAATGTGAGCAGTCGAAAATGACCTGCCGCATCATTGAGGGTACGCGCGGCGGCGAGAGCCGGGCATGGAACTGCCTGACGATAGACGGCGAGGAATGTTACGTCGATCTGATGCGCTCGCTGGAGCTCGGACAGACAGACCTGACGCTTCTGACGGCGGATGACCTGCTTGCCGAGGGCTACGTCTGGCAGGCGGCAGAAAACGGATAACGCAGGAAAATTCGTTCCGCTTCAGGGAAAAAGCCCCTGCTGCGGAACGAATGCTCTTTTCCTGCGTCAAAAATAGTACCATATAGAAACAGAGGCAATTCCATGAAAAAGAAATCTCATAAGGGTCTTGTGATCGGTCTGTTTGCACCGCTTCTGACGCTGCTGCTGGCTGCCGGATTTTTCTTCGGAGTGAACCGCTTTTCCGTCCGGATGGAGCTTATTGGCGAAACCGGGCAGACGCTTGAATGTGGTGTGGATTCCTATACCGAAGAGGGCGCGCAGGCGCGCTTCTGCGGCTCGCTGGTATTCCGCAAGGGCTTTGCGCTGGATGTCCACAAATCCGGCAGCATAGACGACGCCCGGACGGGCAAGCAGACCGTGACCTACATCGCAGATTTTCTGCTCTGGCACGGCAAAATCCGCCGCACCGTCACGGTGCAGGACACCACCCCGCCGGAGCTGACGCTCGTCGAGAAAAAGGACAGCTACACCGCCCCCGGCACGCCCTATCAGGAGGACGGCTACACCGCCACCGACCTGTGCGACGGCGATCTGACCGATCAGGTCCGGCGCGTGGAGAAGGACGGCAAGGTCTATTATTCCGTCACCGACCGCGCAGGCAACACCACCGAGCGTGTCCGCACGATCAATTATAAGGACGTCACCCCGCCGGAGATCACCCTCAAGGGCGACGCGGAGATCACCCTCAAAGCCGGAACGCCCTTCACCGACCCCGGTGCCACCGCAATCGACAACCGCGACGGCGATGTCACGGAGAAGATGACCGTGGAGGGCGGCGTGGATGTCTACCGCGCCGGGGACTACACCATCACCTACCGCGCCGCCGACAGCTTCGGCAACGAGTCGGAGGCCAAGTGCACGGTCCATATCACGCCCATCCGCCAGCCGGACACGGTCGTGCCGGACGGCAAAGTCGTCTATCTGACCTTTGACGACGGCCCCAGCAAGTACACTTCCGAGCTGCTGGACGTTCTGGCGAAGTACAACGTCAAGGCGACCTTTTTCATCGTAAACATCGGCTACACCGATCTGATCTCCCGCGAGCTGAACGAGGGTCACAGCGTCGGCATCCACAGCGCAACGCACCAGTATTCGACCATCTACGCCAGCGAGGAGGCCTATTTTGCCGATCTTCAGAAGGTGCAGGATGCAATCGTCGCGCTGAGCGGCAAGGAAACGACACTTGTCCGCTTCCCCGGCGGCAGCTCGAACACCGTCAGCCGCTTCAACCCCGGCATCATGACGCGCCTGACGCAGGCGCTGACCGACATGGGCTACCAGTATTTCGACTGGAACGTTTCCAGCGGCGACGCCGGCGAAACGACCAGCACCGATCAGGTGTTTGAAAACGTCACCTCCGGAATGCGCAGTCACAATGTGTCCATCGTTTTGCAGCACGACATCAAGGGCTTCAGCGTGGCCGCCGTGGAGCGCATCATCGTCTGGGGACTTGCCAACGGCTACACCTTCCTGCCGCTGGACGCAACCAGTCCCACCGCACACCATAGGGTCAACAATTAAATAGCCAGCCCGGAATTGGAAAACCAATTCCGGGCAAATTCTATAAAAAAGCGCCGGTGAAAGCAGTGCTTTCACCGGCGTGGTGACCCGTACGGGACTCGAACCCATGTTACCGCCGTGAAAGGGCGGTGTCTTAACCACTTGACCAACGGGCCTGGTAGCGGCAATCTGACTCGAACAGATGACAACACGGGTATGAACCGGGTGCTCTACCAACTGAGCTATGCCGCCATATTTTGCGCTGCCGAAACAGCAATAGTAATTATATAGAAACATCCCCGATTTGTCAAGGGGTTTCCGCAAATTCCGCGCACTTTTTTCTGTGGCAGGCGTTTTCGGTTTGAATTCTTCGCGTTATGGGTATTCTTATGGCAGATTGCTGCGGTTTCGACCGCAAATTCTGCAAAAAGGAGTTCAAACTATGCGCAAAAAACTCTACACGCTCTGGCAGGAAACCGTCATTTTCTACTTTGGCGGGATGTTCTACTGCGGCGTGGAGCTGCTCTGGCGCGGCTGGACGCACGGCAGTATGTTCCTGCTCGGCGCCGTGTGCTTCTATCTGGTGGGCAGCCTCGACCGGCACTGGCATCTGCCGGTTCTGTGGCAGATGGTGCTCGGCGCGCTCATCGTCACCTTCTGCGAATTCTGGACGGGCGTGCTCGTCAACGAGATCCTCCAGTTAAACGTCTGGGATTATTCCGACGCTCCCATGAACCTCATGGGGCAGATCTGCCTGCCCTTCACACTGTTCTGGTTCGCCCTCTCCGGCATCGCGATCTTCCTGGAAGACGGGATGCGGCGGCTGCTGTTCAGTCAGCCGTTTCCGCAGTATCGCTGGGTGGTGTGACGTCGGTCAGCGGGCGGCTGCGGCGGCCGGCGGCAAAGAGCACCTGCACGCTGTTGACAAACATGAAGCCGCCGAGCGCCGCGCTCACAAACGCTTCGCCCGCATTGTCCGCAAAAACGGCGTCGGTAAAGCCGATGGCGGAGCAGACCACGGCGCAGAGCGTCCAGAAGGCCGTCATGCGGCGGCGTCCCTGATCGAGGCAGAAGCCCGCAAGCTGATAGGTGCCCAGCATACAGAAAATCGCAGCCAGCAGGCGGAAGCCGTAGTCATGGATGGACGGGTCGGTATTCCACGTCTGGAAATTGAGGATCAGCCGCACGACCAGATAGACGCTGACGGCCATGTACAAAAGCGCGGAGGGCTTCTGCCCGCTCATGCGCATTCCGGCGAAGGCCGCCACGCAGCCCGCAGCGAGGAAGGCAAGCCATGGCAGGAGCTTTGCCAGCACAACGGAGAAAGCGGAAGCGACCGACTGTCCCGTCACCGTTCCCTGCAACAGCACGAAGAGATTGCCCGCAAACAGCGTCAGCGCGCAGACGATCTGCGCCAGATTCAGCGGCCGGTTGGCAGGGAAAACTTCCTGCCAGCTCCGCTTTTTCCGCAGAGGGCGCAGCAGCGCGATCACTGCCGCGGCATACAGCACCAGAAGGACGATCAGTACAATGTGTATTTTGCTGCCGGGGACAAGCGTCCCGTCGCTCAGAAGCTCGTTTGCGAGCTGATAGCGGCGCAGCAGCGCGCCCGCAAGCGCGGCGGCAAGGGTCAGAAACAGCAGCAGCCCCTGAGAATTGAGGAGTTTTTTCATGAAATCGCCTCCCGGAAATCATCTGGTTCCTATTGTACCATATTCCTGAGGAAAATTACATAGCGCAGAGGAAAAAAATCCGTTCGACAAAAAATCGGCCCTGTAAGCCTGTTTTTTCGGAAAAAAGTTCTGCATTTTGGAGGAAAAAGTGGCTCAAAGCACTTGCATAATGAGAAACTGCGTGCTATAATAGCAGTAATCTATAGTATATGTTACTAAAGAGAGGGGATTTCCCCTCTCTTTCTTCTTGACTTTTTGATTTTTTCTGGAGGAACAACGAATGAAGATCACCGAACAGGTCTGGCAGTTTGCCGAGCCTCTGGTGCAGGCACAGGGATGCAGCCTCTGGGACGTTGAATACGTCCGCGAGGGCGGCGAATGGTTCCTGCGGCTGTACATCGACAAGGACGGCGGCGTGGACATCGACGACTGCGAAGCCGTCTCCCGCGCGGTGGATCCCGTGCTGGACGAGAAGGACCCGATCCCGGAGAGCTACCGTTTTGAGGTCTGCTCCGCCGGTCTGGAGCGGGTGCTCAAGCGTCCGTCCGACTTCGAGCGCTTTCTGGGCGAGCCGGTTCTCGTCAAGCTCTACCGCCCGAAGGACGGCCGGAAGGAATTCCCCGGCGTGCTGAAGGGCTACAAGGACGGCGACGTCACCATTTCTGCCGGTGGGCAGGAGATCACGTTTGAAAAAGCGGAGGTCGCTCTGGTGCGGCTTCGCGTGGAATTTTAAGGAGGACAACATGAACTCGAACGCTGAGATTTTTGCGGCTCTGCGCCAGCTGGAAAAAGAGCGCGGCATCCCTGTGGATTACATGGTCGAGCGTATCACGCAGGCGCTGGTCGCGGCCTATAAAAAGGACAAGGACGGCTACACGGACAACGTTTTCGTCGAGCTGACCGAGCAGAAAATGCAGATGTACGCCCAGAAGGAGGTCGTCGACGAGGTCATCTCCCCCGCCACGGAGATCACGCTGGACGCCGCCCGCAAGATCGACCCCAACGCACAGGAGGGCGACCTTGTCAATGTCGAAATTCAGACGCAGGCCTTCGGCCGCATTGCGGCGCAGACGGCCAAGCAGGTCATCATTCAGGGCATCCGCGAGGCGGAGCGGGGCATGGTCTTTGAGAGCTTCTCCTCCAAGGAGCATGAAATTCTCACCGGTACCGTGCTGCGCATCGAGCCTGGCTCCGGCGATATGACCATCCGCATCGGTCAGGGCACCGACCGCACCGACGCGCTGCTGGCCGCCGGCGAGCAGGTCAAGACCGAGCACTTTACCGAGGGCGACATGATCCGCGTGTACGTCGTGGAAGTCCGCCGCAGCAGCCGCGGCCCGCAGGTCCTCGTTTCCAGAACGCACCCGGCGCTGGTCAAGCGTCTGTTTGAGCTGGAGGTTCCGGAGATTGCCTCCGGCGCGGTGGAGATTCGCTCCATCGCCAGAGAGCCCGGTTCCCGCACCAAGATCGCCGTCCATGCCACGGAGGAAAATATCGATCCCGTCGGCGCCTGCGTCGGCGCACGCGGCGCCCGTGTCGGCGCGGTCGTGGACGAATTGCAGGGCGAGAAGATGGACATTGTCGTCTGGTCGGAGGACATGGCGCAGTTTGTCGCCTCCGCGCTCTCTCCGGCGGACGTCATCTCCGTCACGCCGCTGCCCGGCCTCAAGGCCTGCCGCGTCATCGTGCCGGACGATCAGCTCTCACTGGCCATCGGCAAGGAAGGCCAGAACGCACGCCTCGCCGCGCGTCTGACCGGCTGCAAGATCGACATCAAGCCCGCTTCTCAGGCGGAGCTGTTTGAGGAAGCGCCCGTCGAGGCGTGATCCCGTTTACATCCGAGGGGAGGAAGTACCGTGCCGAAGAAAATACCGATGCGGCAATGCCTCGGCTGCCGCGAAATGAAGCCGAAGCGGGAGCTGATGCGCGTCGTGCGCAGCCCGGAGGGGCAGGTCGGCATCGACCATAACGGAAAGGCAAACGGCCGCGGCGCGTACCTCTGCCCCAAGGCGGAATGTCTGAAAAAGGCAATCAAGACAAAGGCGCTGGCACGCGCGCTGGAAGTGGAGATCCCGCAGGAGATCTACGACGCCCTGCTGGCAGAACTGGAGGCGGAAGCAAATGGAACAGAATAAAAGTCTGGGCCTGCTCGCCATCTCGCGCAAGGGCGGCAACCTCACGGTCGGTGAGGAGCAGGTCGGCGCGGTGGCGAGAGCGGGACGCGCAAGGCTGCTGCTTGTGGCCTCGGACGCATCGGATCATACGGTGCGCCGGGCGCGCAGCTTCGTCGCAGGAACGGCGCAGCCGCTGCTCCGCCTGCCGTTCACCAAGGACGAGCTGGGCGACGCGCTTGGCGTTTCAAGCTGCGCGATGGCCGCGATCACGGACGTGCGGCTGGCGCAGGCCTTTGTCAAAACACTGGGGGAGCCGGAAAAGTATGCAGAGCTTCTCGGAGATCTGGATGTGCGCGTCCGGCGCGTGGAAAAGCGACGCGAGGAAGAAAAAGCGCACAGATACAACATCCGGCATGGAAAGAAGTAACATGGAGGTGGCTTTATGAGTTTAGTGAAGTATCGAGTAAAGGAAGTCGCAGCGGACTTCGGCAAGACGCCGAAGGACATCGCCGAGATCGTCGGAAAATATTTTGAGAAGCCGCGCAGCAACACGCAGGTGTTGACGGACGAGCAGCTCAACGTGGTGTTTGACTATATCACCCAGCACAATCAGATCAGCTCTCTGGAGCAGGTCTTTGCCGTGGCGCCCGCACCCAAAAAGGAAGCGCCCAAGGCCGAGACTCCGGCGCAGGCACCCGCCGCGCAGGCGGATGCCCCCACCGCAAAGCCCGAAAAGCCGAAGGAGGAGCAGCGTAAGCGTGAGCGCCGCGTGGTCGATACGAAGGCCGTCACCGTCAACGCCGACCGCTTTGACGACCGCGTCGACGAGCTGATCTCCGAGCGCGCGCAGAATTTCTCCGGCGGCAAGCAGAAGATCGCCAGCAAGAACAAGAATAAAACCAAGGGCGCGAAGAAGCCCCCCTTCGGCAACAAACAGCGCAACGAGGAGCAGGAGAAGATGCGCCGCCTGCGTCTGGAGGTCATCAAGAAGACCCCGCTGACCGTCAAGATTCCCGACGAGATCACCGTGGGCGAGCTGGCCTCCCGCATGAAAAAGACTGCGACCGAGGTCATCAAGACCCTGATCAAAAACGGCGTGATGGCCTCCATCAACCAGACCATCGACTTTGACACCGCCGAATTTGTCGCGACCGAGCTCGGCTGCCGCGTGGAGCACGAGGTCGTCGTGACCATCGAGGATCGTCTGATCGACGACCATGTGGACACCGCGGACGAACTGGTCCCGCGCAGCCCTGTCGTCGTGGTCATGGGCCACGTCGACCACGGCAAGACGAGCCTGCTCGACGCCGTGCGAAAGACGAACGTCGCCTCCGGCGAGGCCGGCGGCATCACGCAGCACATCGGCGCTTACACGGTGCAGGTCAACGGCAACCCCATCACCTTCCTGGACACGCCGGGCCACGCCGCCTTCACTTCCATGCGCGCCCGCGGCGCCATGTGCACCGACATTGCCATTCTGGTCGTCGCTGCGGACGACGGCATCATGCCGCAGACCGTCGAGGCCATCAACCACGCCAAGGCCGCTAAGATTCCCATCATCGTGGCCGTCAACAAGATGGATAAGCACGGCGCGAACCCCGACCGCATCAAGCAGCAGCTCACCGAATACGATCTCGTTCCGGAGGAATGGGGCGGCGACACCATCGTCTGCCCGATCTCTGCGAAAACCGGTCAGGGCATCGACCAGCTGCTGGAGATGGTCATTCTGACCGCCGAGATGCAGGAACTGCGCGCCAACCCGAACCGCGCCGCCAAGGGTACAGTCATCGAGGCTCGACTGGATAAGACCCGCGGCCCCATCGCAACGCTGCTCGTCCAGAACGGCACGCTGCACAAGGGCGACCTCATCATTGCCGGCACCGCCGTCGGCCGCGTGCGCGTCATGACGGACGACAAGGGCCGCGCCATCAGCGATGCAGGCCCCTCCATCCCGGTCGAGATCACCGGTCTTGCCGAAACGCCCACCCCCGGCGATGAATTCGACGCCGTCGCGGACGAGCGCATGGCGCGTCAGCTCGTCGAGCAGCGCAAGCAGGCCGAGAAGGATGCCGCCGCGAAGCTCACGAGCAAGGTCACGCTCGATAACCTCTTTGCCAAGATGCAGGAGGGCGAGATGAAGGAACTCAACCTCATCGTCAAGGCCGACGTGCAGGGCTCTGCCGAGGCGGTCAAGGCCAGCCTCGAAAAGCTCTCCAACGACGAGGTCCGCGTCCGCGTGATCCACGCAGGCGTCGGCGCGATCAACGAATCCGACATCCTGCTGGCCTCCACCGCCAACGCGATCGTCGTCGGCTTCAATGTCCGTCCGGACGCGGCTGCCGCCGCCTCCGCACAGCGTGCGAACGTCGATCTGCGGATGTACCGCGTCATCTACGACGCGATCGACGAGATCGAATCTGCCATGAAGGGTATGCTCGCCCCGAAGTACCGCGAAGCCATCATCGGTCACGCCGTCGTGCGCCAGACCTACAAGGTCTCCGCCATCGGCACCATCGCCGGCTGCTATGTCAAGGACGGCAAGGTCACGCGCGACGCGCAGGTGCGCGTCCTGCGGGATAACATCGTCATCTATGACGGTGTCGTCGGCTCCCTGCAGCGCTTCAAGGACTCCGTCAAGGAGGTCGCGCAGAACTACGAATGTGGTATGTCCATTGAGAAGTTCAACGACATCAAGGAAGGCGACGTCTTTGAGTGCTACGTCATGGAGGAAATCCCCCGCTGACATGTTTCTGGGGTTGTTGCACCAGCAACAACCCCGTTTTTTCAAAAAGGAGGAACTTTACTATGGCATCCAATCGTCTTGGACGCATCAACGAAGAAATTCAACGCGAGCTGGCAGAGCTTCTGCGGGAGCTGAAGGATCCGCGCGTGCATAAAACCATGGTTTCCATCACCCATGTTGAAACGACCCCCGACCTGCGCTACGCAAAGGTCTTTGTGTCCATGCTGGACAAGGACTGCGTCAGGGAAACGCTGGCGGGGCTCAAATCCTCCTCCGGCTATCTGCGCCGCGAACTGGGCAAAAACCTCCAGCTCCGCTACACGCCGGAGCTGCAATGGCAGGCAGACGACTCCATCACCCACGGCGCACACATTCTGGACATCCTGTCCAAGCTCGACATTCCGGAGGACGGCAAAGATGAAGCAGCTGACGGTCAGTGAGGCGGCCGCCTTTCTTCTGGCGCGCGACCGCTTTGTCATTCTGACGCACCGCCGCCCCGACGGTGACACGATCGGCTGCGCCGCCGCGCTCTGCGGCGGTCTGTGCGCACTGGGCAAGCAGGCGGCAATTTTGGAAAATCCCCAGTTCACCCCGAAATTCCGCCCCTATCTGGAGGGCCTGACCTGCCCGGCCGTGCAGGACGGCGACTGCATCGTCGCCGTGGACATCGCGACCGAGCGCATCTTTGCCTATAACGCAGCGGAGCTGCCGAGCCGCGTCGAGCTTGTGATCGACCACCACGGCCGCAACTCCGCCTATGCCGCAAACGGCCTCGTAGAGCCGCAGACCGCCGCCTGCGGCGAGATCGTCCTGCGCGTCCTGCAGGCGATGGGCGCTCCCCTGACCAAGCGCATCGCGGAGGCGCTCTATGTGGCCATCTCCACGGACACCGGCTGCTTCCGCTACAGCAACACCACCGCCGAAACGCTCCGCGCAGCGGCGGTCTGCAAGGACGCGGGCGCGGATACCTTCGCGATCAACCGCGTGATGTTCCTGACGCGCCGTCTGGCGCGGCTGAAGCTGGACGCCTATCTGACGCAGACCACCGAGTTCTACGCGGGCGGTATCGTCGCCGTCAGCGCGATCCCCTCCGATCTGATCGCCTCTCTGGGGCTGACGGAGGACGACATCGACGACATCTCCGGCTTCGGACGCGACATTGAAGGCGTGGAGATCGGCGTGATGATCCGGCAGGCGCCGGAGGGCGGCAAGCTCTCCGTCCGCACCTCGCCGGCCTACAACGCCGCGGAATACTGCGCGCAGCTCGGCGGCGGCGGTCACGCCGCGGCGGCCGGCGCGACGGTCCCCGGCGGCATCGCAGAGGCAAAGGAGGCCATTCTGCGCGTCCTTCGCGCGTCGGGGGTCGCTGTCTGATGGCAAACGGAATTCTGATCGTGGACAAGCCCGCCGGATGGACCTCGCAGGATGTGGTCGCCAAGCTGCGCGGCGTTTTCCACGAAAAACGCATTGGGCACGGCGGCACGCTCGACCCCATGGCCACGGGCGTCCTGCCGGTCTTTCTGGGCCGTGCGACGCGCGCGGTGGAATTTTTTGAGCACGCGGACAAGACCTACCTTGCCGCGCTGCGTCCCGGCGTCGTGACCGACACGCAGGACATCACCGGCACGGTGCTGCACGAGCAGCCCGCAGGCGTTTCCCCGGAGGCGCTGGCGGCTGTCCTGCCGCGCTTTCTCGGCCCGCAGGAGCAGGTGCCGCCGATGTATTCCGCGATCAAGGTCGGCGGGAAGAAGCTCTACGAGCTGGCGCGCGCCGGGAAGGAAGTTGCGCGGAAGCCGCGCCAAATTGAAATTTTTTCCCTTGACCCCTGCGGGACCGACGGACAGGATCTTCTCCTGCGCGTCCACTGCTCCAAGGGCACCTACGTCCGCACGCTCTGCCACGACATCGGCGCGGCGTTGGGCTGCGGCGGCTGCATGGCCGCGCTGCGGCGCGAACAGGCCGGGGCCTATACGCTGGCGCAGGCCGTTCCTCTGGAGGAGCTGCTGCACCATCCGGATCCCGCTTCCCTTTTAATGCCGGTGGACAGCCTGTTTGCCGCGCTGCCCGCCGCAGCGCTTTTCGCACCGCAGGAGAAAAAGTGCCGCAACGGCGCCGCCTTCTCCGCCGGGCTTGCGGATGGACGCTGGCGCCTGTACGGGCAGAACGGTGAATTTCTTGCGCTCGCCGCGGCTGAAAACGGCACGGTCAGGACAATCAAGAGTTTTTTCGAGGTTTCGGTATGAATGAAAACTGCGTTCTCGCGCTGGGCTTTTTTGACGGCGTGCACCTCGGCCACGGCGGTCTGCTTGCGCGGACGCGGGAGGTGGCCGGCCGGCTCGGCCTGCCTGCCGCGGCGCTGACCTTTGACACCCACCCGGACGAGTTGGTGTTCGGCAGGCCCGTTCCGCTCATCAACACCCCCGCCGACCGCGAATGGCTGATGCACACGTATTACGGCATTGACCGCATCTTCTCCCTGCACTTCGACCGCGAAACCATGCACCAGCCGTGGCGCGAATTTGTCCTAGAGCGCCTGCTGGGTGAGTATAAAGCGGCGCATGTGGTCTGCGGCCACGATTTCCGCTTCGGCGACCGCGGCGCTGGCGACCCGGAAAAGCTGGCAGCGCTCTGCCACGAGGAGGGCGTGGGCTGCGACTGCATCCCGGAGATCCGTGTGGACGGGCAGACGGTGTCCTCCACCCTCATCCGCCGGCTGCTCGCCGAGGGCGAGATGGCCCGCGCGGTGCGCTTTCTCGGCCATCCGCACGTACTCAGCGGCACGGTCGTGAGCGGGCGCAAGCTGGGGCGGATGATCGGCATCCCGACGGCGAATTTGCAGCTTCCTCCCGGCGTGCTCACGCCGCGCTTCGGCGTCTATGCGGCGAAGGCCTGCTTTGACGGGCAGCGCCTCCCGGCGGTCGTGAACATCGGCGTCCGCCCGACCGTGGGCGGCGGCAGCGTCACGGTGGAGCCTTGGATCCTCGACTATGAGGGCGACCTGTACGGCAAGCGCCTGCGGTTGGAGTTTTACACCTTCCTGCGCCCGGAGCGAAAATTCTCCTCTCTGGAGGAACTGCGGCAGGAGATTCTGCACAATGCCGCGCAGACGCGGGCATTTTTTGACAATTCCGAGCAATCCTGTTAACGTAAAATTCCTCCGCGGGCTTGAGCCGGCGGAGGAATTTTACAATTATTGTGCTTTTACAAAGCCGAGATACTGCATTCCCTGGAAGGTCAGGCTGCCGGTAATGCCCTCGGTCAGCAGCGCATACTGCTGCGGGTCGACGGCAAACTCTACATAATTCCCGTCACCCTTCAAAAAGGTCACATAGTAGCCCAGAACCGCCTGCCCCTGCTGCACGCTCTGCTGGATCAGGGTTCTGCGGGCGGCGACCTGCGCCGGAACCGTCTGCGGCTGCGCCGCCTGCTGCTCTTCCTTTCTGCGCGCCAGCGAGGTGATCAAAAGCGCCACGCCGACGATCACGCCGCTGACGACCAGAATTGCGAGCACGATCAAAAGCCCGCTTCCCATTACATTCATTTTATTTCTCCTTTTCTTTCTAAAATATCTGCTAACTCGTCAAATGTGACGAAGGTATAGCCGCAGCTTTTCAGCATCCGGATAATCGCCTCGACCTTCAGCCGGTAGGTGTGCAGGCCGGAATTGAGATAATACCGGTCGTAGAGCTTCAGGCCGTGCATCGCAGGCGGTCGCTCCCGCGACAGCTCAAAGGGATGCAGATAGAAAACATAATAATCGTTTTCGCGCAGATAGCTGCCGATGAGCGGCAGGATAAAGCCCCAGTGACCCAGCCGGACATAGCCCCCGCCGGAGATGGGGTAGTTTTTGCCAAACAGCTTCTGGCAGGTCATGCCGAATTCATAGAAGCCGTTTTTGCGGAACACGCCCTTCAACAGTTCCCGGAAATCGCTCATGTCGAGCTTTTCCACATGGCGCGCGGGCGCAAAGTCCATGCGGCTGGAATCGTAGCGGAAACCGAGGCCGCGCAGAATATTCAGCTTGCTTTTGTCCAGACTGAAGCAAGGCGCGCGGTAGCCGGTCACCTTTGTCTGAAATTCCTCTTCGAGAAGCGCCTTGGCCTCGCGCGTTTCGCGCAGAAAGCGTGCATCGTCCATGCAGTCCGGCGGCGTGTGCTGCAAGCCATGCAGCGCAAGGCGATGGCCGCGCCGCAGGTAGCGCTGCAGGCGCTCCTTTTCGCGCTGTGCCGTCCGGCAAACCGCGAACATTGTCGCGCGGATCTGGTGCTTTTCCAGCAGGCGGATGTATTCGTCCAGCCCGTCCAGCATATCTCGCGTCACCGTCTCGCCGGAATTCGCAACGCATTCCGTGTCCGTGAATTCCTCGACATCCATGGTGAACACGGCATACTTTTTTCTGTGCTCCATGATTCTCTCTCTGTTTTTTACTCGGCGGGAACCGCCTTGTCTATTTTATTGCATCCGCACAGGAAAGTCAACCGAAAGGCGCCTCTCG